>JAABUU010000423.1_pt1 | contig 96629 bp, 104 predicted proteins | sample 5559301 | NCBI WGS metagenome assembly JAABUU01 (sample SAMN10711884, study PRJNA513360) | rock metagenome | isolation source: Antarctica rocks | place: Antarctica: Victoria Land, Richard Nunatak white | reverse complement strand
TCTCTATATTAATTGCAATTTGATTCTATGAATGGTGGTTGAATAATAATAAAAATAGTATTGGTTACTAATCGGGTTTAGGGTGTGCACGGGACCGGAACGTGCACGGGCCCGGGAGTACTCCTAGAGTAGCGGGGATCCGGAGTTCCGGACATCTTCCGCCGCACAGTCTGCGCCCATTCACTACGGCAGACCGTATCGTGCAAACTGAAATAACTCGGATCTCAGATCGAACGTCGAACATCAGGCGAGCGAAGCTGTGAACCCACCTCAAAGATGTTAACCTGATGTTCATCGCAGTTAGTTAATGTAAATTGTAGTATAATCTTTAGATCAATCTACACAGTTCCTACATGCTCACCACCCTGCTCACCACCCTACATGCTCACCACCCTACTCACCATCCTACTCACCACCATACATGCTCACCATCCTACTCACCACCCTACATGCTCACCATCCTACTTGCCATCCTATCTCTCGCCTACCTACATGTTCAGCTACCAACTCAGCTATCTACTTGTTCGCCTACTCACCAACCTACTCGCTTCAAAACATGCTTCAAAACATGCTTCATGCAACGCGTTCAAATACACGTCATTCGCTTCATACTCTACTTCATATTCATAGTATGCTTCATACATGCTTCATAGCACATGCTAATTAGCTCAATAGAAAGCATTCTTCATGACTCAATATCAAACTCTCTACCAAACTCTCTATCAAACACTCTTCATCACTCTCTTCATGACTTTCTATCAAACTTCCTACATGCTTCAAATTACATGTCGATCGAGCGCATAACACGCGTCAAACAGTGCTTCAAACAATTTTTTCTACATGACTTTCTATCTACTTGTCACTCTACATACTCATCTAACAGAGTGTTTGGTAGAAATTCATAAAGAAAGTCATGAAGAGTGTTTGATAGAGATCATATTTGATGCTCGATAGAAATCAAATTTGATTCTCGAATTTGAAGCAATTCGAAGCTTGATGGAAAACCATGTAGGTAGGTGAGCATGTAGGTGAGCAGGTAGGTGAGTAGGTATATGCGTCTGATCGACGCGTAATTTGAAGCATGTTTTGAAGCGAGTAGGTTGGTGAGTAGACGAACAAGTAGATAGCTGAGTTGGTAGCTGAACATGTAGGTAGGCGAGAGATAGGATGGCAAGTAGGGTGGTGAGCATGTAGAGTGGTGAGTAGGATGGTGAGCATGTATGGTGGTGAGTAGGATGGTGAGTAGGGTGGTGAGCATGTAGAGTGGTGAGTAGGATGGTGAGTAGGGTGGTGAGCATGTAGAGTGGTGAGTAGGATGGTGAGCATGTATGGTGGTGAGTAGGATGGTGAGTAGGGTGGTGAGCATGTAGAGTGGTGAGTAGGATGGTGAGTAGGGTGGTGAGCATGTAGAGTGGTGAGTAGGATGGTGAGCATGTATGGTGGTGAGTAGGATGGTGAGTAGGGTGGTGAGCATGTAGGGTGGTGAGCAGGGTGGTGAGTAGGGTGGTGAGCATGTAGGAACTGTGTAGATTGATCTAAAGATTATACTACAATTTACATTAACTAACTGCGATGAACATCAGGTTAACATCTTTGAGGTGGGTTCACAGCATCGCTCGCCTGACATTCGACGTTCGACATCTGAGATCCGAGTTATTTCAGTTTGCACGATACGGTCTGCCGTAGTTCACGGGTAATTCATCTCAATGTGTCGCTCAAGACACTTGGCACAGCGCTTTGAATGCTAAATGGCTTCCTAATGCACTACGTCCATTACTATGTCCGTTAACCCCTTCATCAGGCGGATGACTTCGAGTTGTCAGCGCAAGAGAAGCTCCCACTGCTACTCTACTCTTTGTGTCCTTGTTGACGGCAACGCCAGTTGCATAAAGACCAATAACGCACTGTTTGCAATGGTCAGTATTGCAGAAGAAGTGGCAAAGGAATTAGAGGAAGAAACTTACTATCGCCGCTCCAATGAGAAAGATCACGAAATTCAAGACAGTCAACGCGCTCATCCTGGGATTCTTAAAGTATTTACCCCGGAAGAGCCGGACATAAATGTACTTGGCGGCGATATGTCCGTTGATTACTCCTGCAATGACAATAGTAGAGCGATCCCATATGCAGTCTTCCGGAGCAGAGGACTGGTGGAACCAAGGGCGGGGCTAGCGACTGACTGACCAGCGTAGCGGTAGGTGACGATGGCCACAATGATGTACATGCTAGTGTCGACTCCTAGAAGGAGGAAGAGGGCTTTGGGGTATTGTTCTGGAGACTTGAACTCCGAGATGAAACTAAAGAATGCGACATGACCTAGACCTCGTGTAAGTAATTTCTTGCCTTCAATGCAGAGATTCGTAGATTTAAAGCGTCCTCACCAGAATATGCAAAGATAATATTTGTGACTGCCAAGAACGCCGGCTGAAACCCAGTATGGATCGTAGCTTGTACCGAGCCATTGCCAGGGCTCTCAATCCCAACCCCAATCATCGTGATTAAGACAGCGGCAATGATTGAGACGAAACTTGCAATCGCCATGTAACTGACTTTGTGCAGAGTACGTGGTAAACAACAAATTAAAGAGACTATCATGCCCACTAGAGAAAAAACAATGGTACAAGTGCCATGGTTCGTGAGCGTGTTCATCATGATGGAGAAGGTCAAGACATGACTGCCCATGACGAAAACCAAGAAGAGCATCTGAGCCCCACCGAACACCTCGCGGCCTATGGGACCAGCCATAACTTCTCCTGCATCAGCCACGTTGTGGAAGTAAGGATATTTCAATTTGAACTATCCGATTACGTAGCCCGTGTATGTTGCCAAGATACCCAGGCCAGCGATGAGTATAATGCCAGGTACTAGGCCGATCGCAGCGAGCACTGAGGGCAAGGAGAGAATACCGAGGGACATCGTTTCAGCAATCATGACTATCATCTGATAAGCATATGCCTAGCGATCTTAGATCCTTCCACTTCCTCATCTAATAAAGGCTGTTTTGTTCCGTATTTGCGGGAAAACGCAAAGGTAGAAGGTAGAAAGATGGCCTATGGGAGAACATTGAGAGCATAAAGAAAGACTCATATTCATGCCGGCTTGCCTGTCATACTGTTCGGCCATCTCGGCAAATCGCAAGAGGTCATTGACACTTACCACCACTCCATCGTCCTGTAATTTACCTCTGACGTCGACTCATCACCGAATGGATCCTTCTTTCCTTTGTGGCCTCTGCTTGATGGAAAGGCCTGGCCCTCTTCGGCCTCGCTACTTGTTTTCTCCTTGCTGTCGAAGGGACGTTTCGCTTCATCAAGAACACTGTTCGCTTGATTGTTGACTGCCATGGCGCAAATGGTACGCTGGCCAATATCTTCTGAAACCGGTCGTAATTTCTAGAGTTCGCTGAAGATGAGACGGTGCGATCTATGCAGCTACATATTAAGGCAACTGGAACAAGTACACACAATGAAATTAATGGTGAAATATCGAAGTTTCGAAATGTGATATTGCAAGTGTGGAATTTTGAACGGTATTTGGAAAGAGTCTATCAGATCAGGAGATAGAACAGCGCTCAAAGCCATGCTGACGGACATGGGATTCCCATGATTCGCATCTTAAACACAGAACCAATGAGACGTCGATGATCGGGCGGGGGAGATCATCAAAATTCGAAATTGTAACGTCCGGCAAGCGTCGCAATATGCCAAACCCTACATGATTAGCTCAATGCGAGCATATCCGATATGCGAAGGTGCGAACGAGTGCGTCCGAGACGTTGTGAATGGAACAATTGCACATATGGGCTAAGGTTTTCTGATGTACGTCGTGGTCGATCGTAGACATGGCGAAATCGACGTCAGGAACGCTGTGCCCATACATTGGTGTTGCTACCAATAAGTTGCCACTTATCCAGATGACAAGCGAAGCCGAGTCCCACCTTGAGAGCATAAACCAACGTTCTATGTAGTACACCTAAGTACTGATGCTTCCATACACCTGGTTAGGAGATATCAATACAATGGATTCCTATTTGTTAACAGGAGAATCCGCCTTGACTATAGGTTTCTCTCCGGGCAAGATTTTGGAATCACTCTCCAAGGTATCTGCAGGTCGATCTGTACTTCCATCAGTAACCGACCAGTTGCAGATATACAGAGGGCAATGATTACCATGTCTCGAGTACAACTTCCTCTCATGCTCATCATACTCGCCTGCCTTACCGCTTTCTACGTCCTGCCGCGTGACACTGAGCTTGCTCTTTGCTAAGCCCATCGATGCCAGGAATCGTACGCTGTCTTTCCATTCCTGATCTTTTCGCTTGCTGCTCCATTTGAGTTCCTCGGCCATCAGATCGATGAGTTTTGGTAGTGCCTCAAGCGCAGCTTGAGCATTGAGGAAAGCGAGCCGTGTTCTTCGAGCTAGAACATCCACAGCGGTCTGAGCATATTCATGCCTTACAGCATAGCGTATTTCACCGTCAATGAAAGGGTAGAGTGGGGATATCTTCACTCCCCTTGCTGGAAACCGTTTTTCGGTAGGCGCAGAAAGGGCAGCAACCGTCCATGCTCGGTCTCCGTAAGATTCTGTAAGATGTTTGGCTACATCGGTTTCAACGCCGAAGTGTTGAATCAGATTGATGAACAGTGTCTTTGAGTACCCATGAGCGCCAATCAGCCGGACTTGATGCGTCTGGCAGGTTCCATCCAATGCCGCACCGTCATCAATCATCTCAGTGCCACTAATACGTGGAATTTGCATCAAGGGTCCAGGTTGCAGTTTGTAAAGATTGATGGCTTCATCCACAGATTCCTCGGCCATCTGCCTGTACGTCGTCCATTTTCCCCCAGCAATTGTCAGAAGTCCGGAATCAGAGGTAGTTACCAAATGGTTCCGAACAAGAGATTCCGTGTTCTTAGATTTTGGATCACGTACAAGGGGCCTTATGCCCGACCAAGCAGCAAGAACATCTCCTCTTCGGACATTGATGTCAGGAGCCAGGTACCCACGGATCTCCGACAAGATCCAATTGATCTCCTCTTCGCCAGCGATTGGGTTCTGCGTAATATTTGTCGGTGCATCTGTGGTCCCAGCGATGGTGTTGCCTTGCCATGGTAGGAAGAAAATGACACGTCCATCTGATGTAGATGGATCAATGAGACCCATTTTCGAAGGGCTGTAATACCCTGGTAGTATAACGTGGACGCCGGAGCTGGGCGCGACAATCTCATCAACCTTTGGATCGTCCATCTTTCGTATTGAGTCTGTGAAAGGCCCCGTGGCGTTGATGATTCCCTTCGCCTTGATGGTGAATTCCTGCGATCGCTTCCCATCCTTTTCCGGCACCAGATCCCTGACTCGCGCACCATTGAGCTTGCCGCTTGCGTCCTTTTCCAAGGCGGTCACTTCGATGTGATTGACGACAGTGCTACCATATAATGCTGCAGTCATTGCCAATGACACGTTCATCCGCGAATCATTATGAGCACCATCTTCGGATTATCAGCCTATCAGCCACACCCATAATCGGAGTAAACCCACCATAATACACCAGTGCCCCAAATAGATTATTCTTGTTCAGCATCGGAAAAGCGTCCATTGCTCTGCTTTTTGTTAAGAAGTATGAGCTTTCGATTCCCTCAGATCCGGCAAGGAGGTCATAGAATTTAGTTCCTGCCCAAAAGTACGGCGCTTGCCACCACTTCTGGATAGGAATCATGATAGGAAGCCACATAGACAAATGAGGTGCAGTGTCCAAGAAATATTTCCGCTCTCGTAGGGCTTCCTTCACGAGGGCATATCTGTATCAAATGAGCCCCACAGCCCCCGTGTTCGTAATGCAATCGACCTCATACTGGTTGTAGTCAAGCTCCCAGACAGCTTTCTCCAGATATCTCACACCACCATGAACAAGTTTGGTGCTCTTGCTGCTTGTGCCACTAGCGAAATCGTCTCTTTCTACCATGGCAACCTTCAACCCCCGCGTGGCCGCGTCCAGTGCAATACCGGTACCTGTTGCCCCTCCGCCAATGACAAGCAGATCGTAGGGTTTCTCGTTACTTTCTCCGCGTCGCTCGATTGTCCCATCATCTCGTCTTAACAAACTGCTCAGAATGCCCCTGTTCTCGTCCAATGCGCTCGGTGTACCAGCACTTCTCTTGAGGTCGGCAATCTGCTCTTGTCGAGCTTTCACCAAGGGAAATCGAGGAGGAACAAAACTTCCCCCTTCTCCATAACCAGGTGGAGGGACTACCGGAGGATCTGATCCCGGTATATTGCGCGGCCGATAGGAAATGTAGAGGACGCCGCCCCCAGCGGCAGCGGCGGCGGTGGTGTAGAGGAGGGGCCGTAGGAAGCGACTTGAGGAGGTAGATGCCATGATAGCGAGATGGCGGTAGTCCACTTGAGAGATTGCAATCGACCGGCTTTGCGATCACCTGTGTATCTCGTAGATGGCTGGATAATTTAAGGGTTATGGCGTCAAGATTAATTATGGCCTTGTCAGGTGGCATCCAACGGCTAACATGCATATGATAGCAGGCATATTGAAGATATGATTGAGTCTTGGACGAGGTAGTATCTCAGTAAGCAAACAGAAGTAATTGGTTGATGAGGAGAATGTTTCAATGTTGGTGACGCCTCGGCACAACTAGAAGGGTCCACCTACCACGATTAGCACTCGTCTAAACCTAGCAGTTGTCCAGCCCTAAAGGGCTGATAATCCACATTTCATATTTTATTGCTACCAACGTGTAATTCTTCAACATATCAGCATAACGATGGCCTTCTGAAGATATCGAACTTTCACAGGAAGAGCGCATAACGCTTGCTCACGCTGCCATCGTTTCGCTGTTATGTTTAAGAATTACACGTTGGCAGCAATGAAATTTGAGATGTGGATTTTCAGCCCTATAGGGCTGGACGACTGCTAGGTGAACCATTCTACGAGTAGAAGACTAAGGTAATATCAGTAGTATTTGAATTTCTCATCCTTTCCCCTGTGTCCGTTAATCCCTTTTAGTATTGCTACAGCAGATACATCAGAGAGCTTTAGCTACTACGTATCTGAGAAAGCTAATAAAGCGCAAATAAATTTTATGCGCCAGCACTATAGAAGCCAAACGCCTGCAGATATCCCCAAGCCTCCCTGGTGACGGATGTTGGTCCAGTTACTTCACCCATCAAAGCCGGGATTGGACATCACCAGCCGATGTCGGCAATGCCTCTTGTTTGTATTGGACCCAGGCCCTCTCTGCTTCTCCATAAGCATCATAACCAAAGAGCCACGGTTGGAAAACCGGATCAGCCCAGCGGTTCGGGAATTGCTCAAACGGCTTCTGACGAAGTTGACGATCCCGTTCTCGCTGGCGTTCACTGTCTTCCATGTGGAAGATGTCCCTAGACAGTGTGCTCCCTTGCACGATACGCGTGGTGCGGTTCTTCCGGAGACGCTCATAGATTGCAAGGATATCGACAATCTGTGACCGCTGTTCAAGACGTTCCATAATCGCCCCCAAGACAGCGCCATCCTCTACCGCTTGGGCTGCACCTTGCGCACTGAGAGATCTAATCAGATGACTACCATCTACAGCGGAACGAAAGTGCCAAAAGGTGTTGCTTACAGGTAAGGCAGAGTAGCATGACAAGCGTCCCCCAGAAGAGCAAATTTACCACCAGGATGACTCCAACTTTCCATCTCTTCACTGTTCTGCAAACGCCATTTACTCGTTTCCTGCACTAAGCCAAGTAATGTTTTCAACTTCGGATCCCAACTCTTGAAGAAGTCTCGCATTTCTTGTAGATCAGCTTTGGCGGTGTTGACCAGCTCTGGAAGATTGTCGGGACAGATCAAGACGATATTATAAAGTCCACCTCCTTTTAAAAGGTAGCAGACAACGTGACCTAGAGGACCCATCCAAAGATTTATGGCTGGCTTTTCAACAAGATCTCGCAGATCCGGATGCTCCTTCATGTCCTCCGCCTTTACCACAATACGATAGGCCAAGTCGCCTGTCAGCCGCGGAGGATCGGGGTGGCCCAGGAAGACTTCACGACATACTGACTTCAAGCCATCAGCACCAATGATGAGATCAGCATGAAAGTCGGGCTTGTTTCTTAGTTGTACCGAGGGCTTTTCGAAGTCGATGGCCGTTACTGCTGAATCGAGAGTGACTGTTACGCCCAAACACTTGGCCTCCGCAACCAAGATCCTATGGTAATCGGCGCGATGTATATGTAGATAGGGAGCGCCATAGCGGTCTTCTGTGAAAGGGACGAGGTTCTGTCGGTTGAGGATGGAGCCGTCGCGGTAAGAGCGCAAGTTAATATCAACAGGTCGGACTGAAACGCTTTCGACCTTGTCCAGAATATTCCAGCGTTTGAGGATTAGAGACGAATTCGGTGGGATTTGTATTCCGGCTCCGATCTGCAAGATTATCAGTAAAGACTGGGTAGGTACGCATGGTTGTGAGGCTCACTTCTCCAAGTACAGCAGCTTGTTCAAGGACGGTGACCTTGTGACCGGCTCGAGCAATGCCTATAGCTGCTGCCAGGCCTCCTAGGCCAGCTCCGACAATACCCACATGGATTTTGGGTCTAGTAGACATGGCACACTACGAGTCATACCAGGTCCGTCTATTCTCTAGAGGTGAGGATACACGAGCACGGGCACGGGCAGTACTTGATGACCTTGATGCATGGACGACCGTAGTAGGTCGGTAACACCATTATTCATCGTGAAGTGACGAGCAACGGCTGGACCTATACCAGAAGGGTGCGGGCTGTTACAGTCGCCCCTCGAAGTGAATGTTCGGCATGTACAGTAGATAGAGGAAACGTGGGGCAAGCGGCACCTGAGAGCGGCCTGGGCCGAAACTGCCAGATCTGCAGTCAACCATAAAGTACCGGTATTCTTTGCGCACACTTTGCGGAAGAATTCATGACGGCAACGCATCTGTGGCAAACCGAAGGCACCTACATTTCGCACAAACCTCATATAAGGGTTGAGGTTCACCGCTATTCGAAGAGGCATTTGAGCTCATCATAAGCGGACCACGGAAACCGCTCGGTCGACGTTGTTGCCATGGCGGAAATAGGACTCGAAGGTTAGAACTGGATTGGGAGGCTCCAACGTTGCACAGATCAGTCGTCCATCTTTGCCACCAATCTGAGGCACTCAAGGAACTCGCATTCCTTCCATAAAAACTCAGGCTGGACGACCATGCCGCCATCTGGAGCAATGCGCGCCATTCTACCCAAAAAAGAGCAGGTTGACTCTCCGCCCTTTCTCACCACTGTGCCCGAGCCGCCAATGTTAACCAAGAGGAGATGCATCTCGAACGCTTGCATACCTTGCCGAAAACGCAAGTCGAAGGTAGCATCGTCTTCTCAAAATTCCATCTTGCAATATCTCAAGCTGATGGAGCCGATTAGTGCGATGGTGGAGTGCCTACTTGCTCTACGTGTACTGCCGTGTATAATGTAAACATTTGGTTCATCGGCGTTCGCTTGTACCCGTGCTAAGTTGATACAGACAGAATGTGCCTACGGTGTCAATAGTGACCATAGACGGAATTCAGCTTTTAAGCGAGATATCGAGACTCTCCAAGAGCGCAGTGACGCTTTAGGCGTGATTGTTGCGTCAATAAGATCATCTACCGATGCTGAGGTAGCAGACATTGTACAGCGCATACGGGCAAATGAAGATTACGAGCGCATTGCTGAAACGGTCAAACGAACGGATTTGTTACCTGAACTCTCTGAATCAAATTCGTTAGAAGGGGATCTGTCATGTCGTCTTGGTAGACCAGCTCGAGACAAAGTGGGCGAGATAAAGCATTTTGGACATACCTCTGGATTAGGCTTAATACCCGAAGCTGAAGTTTCTCCGACGACTTATACTCATGCCATCTCCGAGGCTTGGACAAGGGTTACCGATGATAATATTTTCCTGGACCATCTCTTGCAATTATATTTCGCTTGGATGCACCCATTTTATACAGTCTTCCCAAAGGATTTGTTCTTGCATGATATGAGTCGGGGTCAGAGCAAGTACTGTAGTGCGCTTTTATTCAATGCTATACTAGCATCTGCTTGCTGCTTCTCAGACGATTCCAAGTCAAGAGCTGATCCTTCTGACCCGTCAACTTCTGGAGACCATTTCTTTGCGGAGGCGAAAGAACTACTTTCTCAACAGGAACATTCAAATTTGACTACTGTCCAAGCTTTGGCACTAATGGGCGAACGTGAAGCTAGCTCCAACCGTGAAAGCAGTGGGTTCTCCTATTCCGGGAGATGCATGCGTATGATTGTCGAGCTTGGATTGCATCTTTCTTTCGACTCGTCCGTCAGTAAACTCTCTTCTACAGAGATTTCAGCTCGCCGAATCACATTCTGGGGCTGCTTCACACTGGATACGTGGGTTCTCGCTTTTCAAGCTGACTAGAACTCGCTGATCGTCCGTAGGGCCTGGGCAATCTGTTGCGGAAGGATTTCTCAACTTCCGCGAGCGGCTATTAATCTCGACCTGCCAGAAGCGATATGTATAATAGAACCAGCGCCTAATAAGACAGCCGTGAATGTTAACGTTGCGAATGCCCCCCAACAAGATCGTATTAGCGACACCAAACCTATTCTTTACCAATTCAGCCTTCTTTCTCAAACAGTGAATGATACAGTCTTCATGTTCTTCGCTCCACGCCAAAGATGCACGAAGACAATGCTGCTACAGTTCAATTCAAGATATTTATCTTGGTACAAAGGACTACCTCCTGAGTTTCGCATAAGCGAAGACCCATCGCTTCGCTCGAGCGAGAATCCATCACCTGAATTACTCTTATCCGCCAATGAATTAGGCTATCAAGCGCTCCCCATAATTCTACGCTCGTCTTTTTATCCTCAATTATATTTCACTGACCTATTTAGCATGTACTATCACAGCGCTGTACTCCTGTTATTCCGTCCGTTCCTTAAAGTTGTACTTATGGACTCCGACGTTTCACCGCGTCAAAAATGTACCGAGTCTGCCAGGAAGATTTCTTCCCTTGCTTCGACCTACAATAGAATATACGGGCTACGCTGCTCCATTGTCACTCTAACACATCTAATATGTACCGCCTGTATCATACACCTCCTAGATTTACCCGATATTTCGGCAGCCCGCGATTTAGAACAAGGCATCCGTGACCTCAAGAATATGGCCGTCAATCACGCTATCGCCAAGCGATACTTGCATACAATATTAGGACTGAGCGAACAATGGCACATGAGGCTCCCAGAGAACGTCGCTCACGCCATCAAGGAAATCAAGTCAGTGGCGGTGCCGAGTGTTTGCCATGCTCTGCAGGCTTCCGCTTCAAACTTTTCGTCTGAACCACTACTATCAAAAGCTGCTTACCATTATGACCAAGTGGGCAAAGCTTCCCCACTTAACAGCGCTCCGGTACCGGCGACACTGATCAATATTCCAAACCCCTTTGAAAACCCTAGCGATCTGTTCTGGTCTCCTTTCCCTGATCAGAGCCTACCATTTCAACCAACTCCTGAGGTGAGGCCAATGGATATCGCTGCGATGATTGGGAATAATGACTTGGACCAATTATTAATCAAAGATGGTTTCAAATTGGCGAATCTTTACGATCCAGTATCTAATCATGCCAGCTTCTACGATCCAACAAATTGGAATCAAACTTTTAGCTAAAATCGTGGCATCAGTCCTATTACTGCAAGCCGACATGTCCAACGGACAACTGGCTTCATCGACTCCTACAATATGTGCTTATACAACTTCGTATCTACATCCAAGGCGTGTGCGACAAAAATGGCCTGGCCGTAAAGAAGTGAGTCTGCCTGATAGCCTAGATCTACGGGCCTTGTTCTCTTGGGTGGACCCCTTTCAACTCGAGCGAAAGCAAGCCATAGGGCGACCTGTTTTCTGCCCTGCCGCCTAGAGATTCAACGATACCAAATTCGCAGAACGGATCAAAGTAGTGATACTGGGTTGCAGGCGGTCAGTCGACTTAGTCACGCTTCAATGTGAGAATACGACATACGTCAGATTAGAGCTACGAAGATGCCGAAAATGCACTGTACACTACCTGAGAGGATTTGAAAGCGGATTGTGTCGATTCTAAGTCAGAAAGCACAGTCGGCTCATGGGAGTTCAATCGCAATGTTCGCCGAAAGTGGGAGAGCAGTAATACCCGTATTGTGTGATGTCTATGGATAGGCCATAGATTGAAAAATTTAAAGTACTCCCTTCCGCTCCCCGAGCAAAACCGAGTAATCTCGTGCTCTTCAGAAAGTCTTTCATAATCCGGGGTTAATATCCTGATTACTTAGCTTTTTAGGTAAGCCCAAGGTAGTTGCGAGAGAGAGAGGTACGGTACCGTGTACATGTTGGTAAATCTCGATCATGTGAGCAACAGATTCTTTCAGGTTGGAATCTGGCAATGGCACTCGAGCACGACGAGTTGCGGATAACGTCAACTATCACCGCCGCAACCGTCCGCTAAATATTTATTAAAGTACCTACCTTACGTTCTGTTCTTCGACGTTTTTTCAAAAGTATTCCCTAGCGATTATGTGTTACGGTAATTACAATTAGGCCTTCTATTCAGTTCTCTTAACGCCAGTCTTCCCCAGATCTCAAAGCTACTCGCACCACCTCATCCACGCCTTTGCGTGTTTCTTGAAATCTCTCAGAATGGTGCTTTTTCCGAGGCCATCGCAACTTGAGAACGTGAACCCAGAGGACCGGGTTGTAACGCCCCCTTCATCGACTCTCGATAAGGAGTCGGAAGACCTCCGCAGTGGCCCCCGCCGCCAGAAAACCTTACGCAGCCTACGATAACTCGCCCTATCCTCTGTTGACATGGCGAATTGTAATGATGGGGATATTGGTGTCGATGGGTAAGCTAATCCGTAGGCTCGATTTGGGCTAAAGAGAAATGACTCTAACAAACGTCCTTAATACTTAGGCGGACTCATATTCGGATATGGTCAGTTGATAGAAACACAGAGAAGCTCAGGATGCAAGGACTAAACGACGAGCAGATACCAGGCAGATCTCAGGTTTCCTTCAAATGCAAGACTTCTTGCAACGATTCGGCCAATACGATCAAGCCTCGAAAGCGTACATGTTTAGCAATGCTCGATCCGGTCTCATAGTAGGACTTGTAGGGCTATGAAACCAAGACGACGTACAGAACACTCAGTAACATTTACCAGCACTCAATTGGCACCCTGATCGGAGCTCTGATCGCAGCGCCATTTGTTAATAAATATGGGAGAAGACCATTCATCTCTGGCTGGTGTATTGTATTTTGCATTGGAATCATCATCCAAATAGCTGCAAGTACCAAGTGGTATCAAATTGTCATTGGTAGATGGGTCGCGGGTCTTGGGGTCGGCGCCCTTTCAATACGCGTTCCTTTATTCCAGAGTGAATCAGCTTCTAGCCATATTCGTGGCGCCATTTTCTGTTTAGTATCTTTCATTCGATGGTAACATACCAAAACGAGCTGCCGCTGTAATAAAGTTGTTATCAACTGTTCATAACGATCGGAATTCTCTTCGCAAACATCATCAACTACGGCACCGAAAGAATATACAATACAGCCTCTTGGCGCATACCGATAGGAATCTCATTCTTGTAGGCAATAATCCTCGGATTAGGAATCATCCTATTCCCAGAAACCCCAAAATATGCATTCCGCAAAGGTTGCGGTCACGAAGCAAAGCGAACGATGGTCAGACTCCTTGGTGTGTCAGAACATCATTACAAGGTAGAGAAGGAGCTTTTGGAAATGAAAGAAGCCCTCGATGCCGAGCATGCTGGCGGCAAGCCTCGTTGGTACGAGATTTCCACTGGGCCTAGGATGGCGTATCGGACGATTCTTGGCGTTGTGCTGCAGGCATTGCAGCAGCTTACTGGGGCGAATTTTTTTCTTCTATTACGGGACGACCGTCTTCGTAGCTACAGGTCTTAGCAACTTCAGTAGCAATTGCAACAAGAGTTGTCTTTGCGATATCTCCAACAATGTATTGTAGTGGTAACATCTTCGCCGAGAGGTCGTTAGGGTTTCACATCTACAAGCTAGCACGTGACTGAAAGACGTGGGGTCCGCGGCCTCTGGGTTTGGGTGGGGTCAAGGTGGGGTAGAATTTCGCCAGGCTCAACCCCCACACTAAGCCGAGGTTCTGGTTGGAGAGCCCTAAGGCAGTTCCGTCAGGCTGCTTGGACGATGCCTGCTAGGTAAGCATGCAGCACCGAACTCCATCCCGGCTACTCGGCCTTGGTCCTACCTAGTAAAATCCAGGCTGACTCGCAAGCCAAGGAAATACATCATGGTTGAGCTGTCGCGCTCTCAACTGCCCGCTGTAATTCTGTGCGACGTTCATAAGCAGAATCGTCGGCCATTGTATGTTGACCATGTCGTGTCGTGCTATGGCGTTGCCAGTCTGATGGGACACAAGTCGAACAGGCCAATAACGAATGTTTTCTCGGCATGGCGGATTCCCCGCCACAGTTTGAAGATCGAGGACAATTGGTGCTTGCTGTCACGATAGCATTGCTTGTCGCTTCGTCGTTCTTCATCATACTGCGCTTCATCTCTCGCATCGGGATCGTCAAGAGAGTCTCTGCTGATGACTATGCCATTGTCGTTGCATGGGTAAGCCGTTGCAGAGTGGCGCACGGTGTCGAGTACTAATCCGGTTCAAGTTCATTGCTTTTGGGTTCTCCTTCTCCATCTGCTATGGAACCTCTGTTGGACTCGGGAGGCATCAGGCGGACATCAAGCCTCAATGGGAACATCTGTTGAAGAAGTCCGAGTATGCCTTCTCGGTTCTATATGTACGTATCCGTTATCTTACCAATAGGAACCCGCTGACAGAGGTAGAACCCTGCGTTGATGGCTACGAAGACTTCAATCTGTCTGTTCTACCTCACATTGTCGAAGAATCAACGGGTATTTAGATGGACGACAGTATCCACGCTCGTAGTGGTCAACATAGCAGGCGCAGCCTTGACGCTGCTAAATATCTTCCAATGTCGTCCTGTTGGAGCTGCTTTCGACTTTCCTCTACCATCCGCTGACAAATGTATCGACATCGTCACACTCTATCTATCCTCTGCACCTGTTAACATCATCACTGATCTTGCCCTCTTATTCCTACCGATGCCCATCCTCACAGGCATGAAGCTACCGCGTAATGAGAAGCTTATATTGATAGTCACATTCAGTTTTGGTGCATTTGTTGCAGTCGTCGATGTGGTTCGTATTGCATACCTGCAGTCGGCATCTCTCGCTCAGTTGCAGAAGCACACTGGGTCAGACGTGGGCTCCACAGGTGACTTCTCCTGGGTCGCTTCGCTATCGTTCATGTGGTCGGCTGTTGAGGTCCATGTTGGAATCATAGTTGCCTGCGTCCCCGGAGTAAAGCCTTTAGTTGTGAGAATATTCCCGACACTGCTGGGTCGCATCAAGCACGTTGGTGACTTGACGGGATCTAATTATTACGGACCTGGTGATGCTCAGTGGGCAAACGTAGGTCCTCCGAGACGTGAACATCGGACTCACTCAGGACACGGTTCTCTGAATCCTGCAAACCGTCCAAGGTCCAGGGGTCACGACAGAGGCATGAGCGTTGACGGCGTCTTAGACTTGACTCTACCTAACGACTCGGGTCCGGCAAATATCCCTATTAATGCTAATGGAGTTGGTCACAGTGGTCAGGTTGGGAATAATGAAACGCTGGATTTCCTTACCACTCCTGATACAATTTATACCCATGCAGCAAATTTCCGTTCGAACCACAAAGACGAGAGTATGAACATGCTGGATTTTTTGACAAGCCCGGATGCAGGAGCGCCCGCCGAGAACACTAAATCTGTTAATACTACCAATACTTTGAAACCTCACGCCGGGAGTCTGGCAGGATTGGAATACTTCAATGTAAAGAGTAGGAAGAGTATGGTCAAGATGACCAATCGCGAGTCCATTGGCCCGCTGTGTCTTGTAACCATCCTCTTCTTCCTTTGGGGGTTCGCCTACGGGCTTTTGGACGTTTTGAACTCTCAATTCCAGCTTATTATTCATATAAGCACCGGACAGTCTATTGGACTTCACTCGGCATATTTTGGGGCATATTTTGTGGCACCGCTCACCTTTGGGCAAGTTATCTTCAAGAAGTGGGGTTTCAAAGCAACATTCATGACCGGGCTTTGTATATACGGTTGCGGTACCCTTGTGTTCTGGCCATCCGCCGTGCTTGCTTCGTTTCCTGCTTTCTTAATCTCAAACTTCATCGTTGGTCTTGGAGTAGCTACTCTCGAAGTCGCCGGCAACCCGTTTATCGCTCTGTGCGGACCCCCAGAATATGCAGAGGTGCGCCTTAATCTATCGCAGGCCGTACAAGCGGTTGGCAGTGTACTATCTCCTATATTAGCTCGAAAGGCCTTGTTCAAGAACGTCCATGATGCGCCATCACTAATCAACACTCAATGGACCTACCTTGGGATTGCTCTGTTCGTCGTTATTCTTGCTCTTATCTATTATTATCTGCCGATTCCAGAGGCTTCGGACAAAGATCTAGAAGAAGTGGCTCAACAGCGGGCTAGTGTGAATGAGAAAAAGATAGGGGGGCTGCCAGTTGTATATCTCACCCTTGCACTTGGTGTCTTTTCTCAATTCTGTTACGTCGGTGGGCAAGAGGCTGTGTCTGTAATGTTCCACCAGTACATCGATACAGTCAAGCCGAAGTAAGTGAATCTTTAAGAGTGCTATGCTGGTTGTTGCTAAATATTTCTAGCTCCAAAATTGGTGCCTTTTACTACCAAGCAATTGGCCATACCGTCTTTGCTGTTGGCCGTTTCCTATCTGCACTTGCTGGTCTCCTCATCGCACCAAGATGGATCCTGTTATTCCTGTTCGCAGGCTTGATAGTAACATCCGCACTTGCAATGAACCTCACGGGTCACGCGGGGATATCCATGATAATATTGATATATTTCTTCGAGGTTGGCTATCTACTATGAATGTAGCTGTACGGAAGACTAATAGATGATTTTACAGTCGGGCATCTTTTCCATCATCTTCGCCATGTCGCTACGTGGCCTAGGAGTGTACAGCAAGATGGGATCGGTCTTCCTTACGGCCGCAATCTCTGGCGGTGCCGTCATCCCTGGCATCATGAGTCCAGTGACTTCTAGTCGAGGTGCACGGTACTCTTTCTGTATCGTCATCGCCGTCTTCGCTTTTGGCACTCTCTTACCACTCTATACCATACTTGTGCCTGCTGCGAAGCAGCAGGTGGATCCTGTTCACACACCTCGGGACGACTCATCTTCCTGCGAAAGACCTCAGTCATCGAATCGACTAAGCCAGGCACTTAGTGCCGTGGTGAGACGGAAGAAGCGTTCGTCGGATCTGCCAAGCACAGAACACGTAGAGCGTAAGCAGGAGACTTGGCCCGGATGAATCACCAGCCTGCATGTCTGATTAATTGCTGCGATTAAGCAAGGCGTTGGAGGGTGTTTGCAAATAAAAGTGCGCCTTGGGTAGATATCTTACTTCTTCGACTGTTCAATGTGCATAAACAAACAACAAAACCATAATATACTTCAGGATTGAATTCCACCAGGATTAGTGCCCACGTTGACCCACGCCGTCTCTCCATTGGACTCGAGTCCTTTGATGTAATCGTCCGGACAAGGGTCCGATAGCCAGGCATGCCAAGTTCTTTATCCCCCCCCACATTAAGGATTACTGATTCACCTTTGTAACGGTTACAGTGTTAATGAAGCATCACCTTTGATCCACATGCATTGGTTACTGTAGTGACGATACCTGCGGTGTTGAATATGTTCTCCAGATAGATATCTGGTCTTTGATGGATGTCTTTCTCTGGGGCAGCGCAATAAACCAGGTTCCGCTTCAATTCCCGCAAGCAGATTTGCGGCTCTTCCCTCGGTTGAGAGATTTCTAATCATTTCCCGTGGCCCCACCCACACATCCTCATCACATCATCCACCCTCGTTCTTCCATCTTCTTTCTCTGCTGAAGACGACATTCAAACTACTGAGCGGAAACCCGAGCTGAGCTGCGTGGGCTTCTTACTGGTTGAATTGGCCATGGCCAACTTCGGCGGTCGCAGGGCACCGAATGTGTCCCAGTACATTGCGAATTTGAATACCATACCCTCCGAATTCGATGTTGCGACCCAGCAAGAGGAGAATTACAGTCTGGCGGACGACCTTGCTACGTTCACCAATGCCGAGTTCTTCGATTTTGATCTGGGCAGTGGTGTCGAGGCATCGGTCGAGTATGATCCTTCACAAGAGGCACGAGTGAAAGCGGAGAACGTCGCTGCGCGCAAGGACAGTGCGAATGGGCTAGGTTTTGTCAATGGTATGTTGTTCAGACACTCTTGCGCTTGATGTGCCATCTTGGGTAGGATATGTCGATGTCGTCACCGCGAAATCAACGTTCTATCCTGCGCTTCATTATCTGCAACCATCGCCGCCACTATTGCAACCCACTTCATACTGATCAATACCAACAGGCGACTACACATTTCCTGAGATTGACAACATTCTCCACCTCGATACCACGACAAACACAACAGCCTTCCCCCTCCAAACCACCTACCCACCCCAACAAAACCTGCCCAATCCCTACAACACCACTACCACCTCTCCACCCTTCAACCCCATCCCCTATCCTGGTACTAAACGCCAAGCCTCCTCCCCCGCCGTCGCGCCCTCCCCTTCCAACTTCGAAGACGCCTCCTACAAAGCCGCCGAAGAAGACAAACGCCGCCGCAACACCGCCGCCTCCGCCCGCTTCCGCGTCAAGAAGAAGCAACGCGAACAAGCTCTCGAGCGCACCACCAAAGACCTGACCGAAAAGGCGGATGCGCTACAATCGCGAATCGGGCAGTTGGAGACGGAGAACGACTGGTTGCGGAAACTGGTGGTTGAGAAGAACGGGCAGGAGAGTTTCGAGGAGCAGTGGGGACGCTTTAGCAAGGAGGCGGATAGGATAGCGGAGGAGACGAAGAAGGGCGTTGGGACTGAGGTGGTTTGAATGGATGGGAGGGCTGTGGAAGCCGACGTGTGGATATATGATGGAGGGGTTATGCAAAAATTCGCTGTAAATCTTTAGAACCAATGACGATTTTCTATTTCATTGAGTGCAGTACAACGCCTTGCTACCGCGGTGATATCTAATCCCTGATTCCTCCTCCCCATCCCCTATATGATGCGGTCGTGCTGTAGATGCAAAAAAACCTCATGCCAACTAAAGCCCGCTCCACCCAAATCAGATTCCGCTACCGCGATCATCACAAATCCCCCATCCCCCATCCCATCTCCCATCCCTCCCCCCCTACATCTCCCCACCAGCCACAACTCACCATCCCATCTCACAACCCCACTTCCACAATGAACAAACCATGACACATGGCCCCCCCCCTCCCTTTCTCCAAACATCTTTTCCGCCCCCGTTCTACGCCTTTCCTTCCCGCGCCGCAGATCCCCCGAATCCTGACTTCGGGCGTCTACGGGAGCGGTTCCGGGGAGGTGAGAAGGATGTGCGCTTCGGAGTCAACGTCGACGGCGAGCGCGACACGTCCGGTCCCGGCTGTGAATGGGGATGTGGTGGTGAGGGCGGGCGCGGGGGCGGGGGGGAAGTTTCGGTTTGCTGATGTAAGTTTGGGGGGGTTTTTGGGGGTTTGGGGTTTGTTGGCTTGTTTATGGGGGTTTTGGGTGGGGAGGCTATGGCTTTTTTTCGTGTTGTTTGTTTATTCAAACAAAAGAGTCTCACTTTCCCTCCCGCTCTACAACGCCCTTCCCCCAATGTCCTCTTTCCCCCCGCGTCTCCCTCTACAGCCTGCCCCCCCTTTTCCTAAGCACCCCCCCCCCCCCCCGAATCATCACTCTAAAAAGGCACCCAACTAGGTCGGTATCAATCTCACGGACCCAGTCTACCGCGGGATCTACCACGGGAAACAAGTCCACGAGGACGATCTCGAGGATGTGCTGCAGCGCGCTGTTGAGGCTGGGTGTGCGAAGATGATGGTTACGGGGAGTTGTTTGGGGAGTTCGAAGGCGGGGGTTGAGATGGCGGAGGGGAGAGGTTTGTGAGATTTTTCTTGGAATTCTTGGGAATTTTGGGGGGGGTTTTTTGAGAGAGAAGAGGAGGAGTAGGGAGGGGGTTTGCTTCTTGATTGCTTTGCTTGTGGTGTTTTTTCCTAGAATTTTTTGGTTTGCTGTTGCAGCCGCTGTGTGATGTTTTCGGATTTCTGTCCCGCTCTGTAACCTTTCTATACCCATGTCCCTGATTCCAGCGTCTGAACTTACAGTTTCCGAACTCTTCCCCAATCTGACGAATTTTCTCCTTTCCACATTTTCTACGTACAAAAGTACTCACTCCTGCTCCTCCTCCCCCCAGCCGGCCTCCTCTACGCCACCGTCGGCGTCCACCCCTGCTCCACCACCACCTTCGACACCCACGCCACCGGCCCCTCCGCCCTCCTCCACTCCCTCGAAGCTCTAGCGCTCACCGCAAAAGCCGCCGGCGCCTGCACCGCCTACGGCGAAATCGGCCTCGACTACGACCGCCTCTCGCACGCCTCCAAACCCACGCAGCTGAAATACTTTGCCGCCCAGCTCGACATCGCCGTGCGCGTGCAGCTGCCCTTGTTTTTGCACTCCCGCGCCGCGGCGGAGGATTTCGAGAGGTTGCTCGGGGAGAGGCTGGAGGAGTTGCCGAGGAGGGGGTTGGTGCATAGTTTTACGGGGACGGTGGAGGAGATGCAGAGGTTGGTGGGGATGGGGTTCCATGTGGGGGTGAATGGGTGCAGTATGAAGACGGAGGGGAATGCGGAGGTGGTGAGGGCGATTCCGCTGGAGAGGTTGCAGATTGAGACGGATGGGCCGTGGGTCAGTTGAATATTCCTTTAGCCATTTCTGCCATTTGTCTTGTTCCCTTTTTTTTACTACATCTTAGGCTTTCGTCTTGCAGCTCCTGGATACCTTGCCTCTAGTTTTTTCCGTTTCTTTGCTCCTCCTACGTCGTTTCTTCTCGTCCCCACCCCCTTCATCCCTTCCCTCACCAACCCTCACACCATCTCTTGTTTTCCCTCTCCGTACTCTCAGCTAAGTTTGTCGATGCCTTTCTGTCTGCATCTTGAAGCCTCTTCTGGAATCTCCGCTCGATTCACCAGATCTGACACCTTTGCAGTGCGAAATCCGCCCCTCCCACGCCTCGCACCCCTACGCCTTCCCCTCAACTATCACCTCCTCCTCTTCCCCTTCCACCCCAACTCCCCCACCTCTCCCGAAATCCCTCAAGAAAGAAAAACACCAACACGGCTGCCTAGTCAAAGGCCGCAACGAACCATGCACGATCGCGAATGTCGCATTTGCGGTTGCAGGGATTAAGGGAGTGCCGGTGGAGGAGGTGGTGGGGTGGGCGTGGCGGAATTCGGCTGGGATGTTTGGGTTGGGGATTGATGAATAGAGGAATGGAAGGCGGGGGGAATAATTTGCATAGAGAAAGAGGGATTGATAAGAAACGGAAGGAGCGACGAGTGAATATTGCCGCGTGATCGACCTCTGAGAATAAGAGAACTTGATGGCCAATAGAGCAAAAAGACAATAGCGGAATGTGAAAACCTTAGATGAGAACACCACGAATTTCCCAAGCCAAAAAAAAAAGCGGAGAAACACCAACCCACCCCCCTTTCATATCCCCACCCCCACCACAACCCCCCAATCACTCATCCACCCCAACCTCCCCACCCACTAAAACCCCCTTACCAAACCCACTCCACCCCACTCCACCCCACCCCACCCCATCCAACCCCCTCCCTCCCAATTCTACTCCGCTAAGCCACAGCATACACCACCCGACCAAAGCCACATCGAGTATCCTCCACTTTCCCACCGAAAAAGCAGCCCGGTTGGTCAAGCGATTTGGGAATAACGGTTTGAGCGATGAGAGTGTTCGTTGGTTAATGGATGTTTTTAGATGGGACGGCACACGCTCAGTCTAGAAATTTTGAAATAGCAGGAAGGTGGAAGTGCGTCCGATGGTTCGTTTTTGGGGGGGGGGTTTGTGTGGGTTTTTTTTTGGTTGGTTGTTTTGTGGATTTTGATGGGGGAGGGAGGAGGGAGGGAGGGAGGGGGTTAGAAGGGGTGAGGGAGGGGTGGAGGGAGGGGGTAGAAAGGGGTAGGACTTTGTTTGAAGGGAGTGGGGCTCGGATAAGGGGGAGCGGGTGGTGGAGGGAGAGGTTAAAAGGGGGGGAGAGAAAGGATAGTATGAAGAGAAGAGAACCATATCCCGTCTCTGATTTATTCGTCTATCTCTTCCCTTTATCTCTCCTAAACCTCTTGCACCCCCTCACGTAATTTCCATCATACTTCTGCTCTTATCATCCAAGCCTCTTCTCGCATCCTCGTCCCTCAGTTCCAAAAAAAATTTAAAGATTAAAAATCAAGTAAAAGAGATTATAAAAAGATAAGAGATGGAAAACGAAGTGCAAGAGAAGAGAGCGAAGTTTTAGAGAAGTCGAAACGGGGGTTGAAGAGGAGAGAGCTGAAGGACGAGCGATTAAAAGTCGAGAGAAAGCATGTATGAAGATGCTAATAATGTTTGGATTGCTGGTATACATATCTGATCAACGCCACGTCGGGTGTATTCAGGTTTTGGCGAAAAAAGGCCGAGCGACAAATGGTATCAATACCAGCAGTAATGACGGTGGGGTTGGGAAAGAAATTGGGAAAGATTATAAAAGAAGAGTCATGTAGGATTTCCAAGAGACGAAACTAGGTATAAGTCTTCTCTTGTAAAAAGCAAAGGGAAAAGAATCACAAGAACAACACCCCGAAGATTGTAACCCAGCTAAGCCAAAGCCGATCATCACATTCCTCACTCCTCGAATCTAATGATCCATTCACCAACAATACTTCCCAACCAACCAACCAACCTCCACCACACGTGCGCACCCTTCCCCATCACCCATACTTCCCCTCTGTTACCACCAGCTTTGCAGAATTATCAAAGAATGTAAGCTGAGCCCCAAAAATCCCGCTCACACCCGTGATTGAGAGCTGGTGCCTTGGCCGCCTGTCAATATCTCCGGAAGAAATCGTATTTTCTTCATCAAACTCACACTCCCATCCTCCCATCCATCCTCCCCGACCATTCTGAACAAACAAAGAACCTTTTCGTTTCACCGCTAGAAACCTTTCAAAACCCTCATAATCCACTATTGTCTCCGACAAAGCCAAACAAACACACAAGAACAACGACAACGTCCTCTCTACTCGCTTCCCCACGGCTGTATTTCAGGGTGCATATAAACACCCCCCATTTGCCCATCTCATTCTTGCCAGATCTCAATCTCAGCAGTTTACGCATTCACCCATACCACAGCTCCCAACCCTCGTACGCACACCACCCACCCACTATCAAAACCCCCAATCTCAATCTCAATCCCCAGCAAATCCTAGACAAACCCAAATAAATTTAAAAATAAATAAAAAATGACGCGCTGCTGCCAATGCAATATCCCCAACGCAGGCGGCTGGTGCTGGTACTGCGGGCACTACATTGCCGGATGCAGCTCCTGCATCGATCTGTATGCGAGGGTTGCTGTTGGGATGTTTGAGAGGTTGTTTTGTGGGGGATGGAGAAGGAGGGGATGTGATTGGGAGGGGAAAGGGGGGTTGTAGGGTTGGGTGAGAACTGGGATGTCTGCGATAGTTGAATGGATATGTTTTTTTTGTGGTAATGGGGTTTTAGGTGGGGATTTTGATGACGGGTGTGGAAGAGGGTTGCTTGAGGGGATGGTGAGGTACGTAGCTGAAAGAAGTGAGAAGTTGACGGAAGAATTAGGGAAATGGAGAAGAAAATTTTATACCCCTGACTCTTCCGAAATAATTATTAGAAGCGCTGTGCGAGAAATCGATTTTTTGGTGGAGATTGAAGGAATTTCGGAAGTTGGCTGTGTGGGGAAAAAGTTCACAGGATGGGTGGCACTTGACTTTGGGACCGTTGAAAATGAAAGCGACTCTTCCTTGACCCATGCGTGAAGCCTTGGGGAAAACAAACGATGGTACCACGGTGGTAGAAGAGTACTTGTTAGTTTGATCGTCGTAGTTGGTCCGTCAGTAGAAATCAGTATGTCGGCATGTGGTTAATGTCAATTGTGTTGGTCAATGTTCTATAGTGAGAGATTGTGTAGAAGCAAACGGAAAAAATGAATCTTGCATATTTTCCAAAGCCTGTGAGTAGAAACTATTTAAGCAAGGTAGAGCGACAGAAGAGAAGAAACTGGCTTATTATCCTGTCGACTGGTAAAAATTTTGTGTTGCCTGTTGGGCATTACGCATAACTAATCATATGTATCCTAACTTTTCGAATGCCAAATACAAGACTGGTATCGTGATCGAGTAGACCAATGCGATGTTGGGGTATTCAGTAATGCCACACCAAATAATAACAGCAATATAACCTCGTGTCTTCGATGGGTTTTCCAATAGCGAACGCAACGTATCAATCTTCTTCCCACTCATATCCGTCCGATGCTGGCGGCGTTGGAAATGGCACCGTTGAAAGTGATGGCCGCTTGGTAGCCGGAATTGGGATACCTTTCGTGGCTTCAACTATAGCTATCACCTCTTCTGGTTCGAATCGACTGATGAAAGCAACATCCAGGGTTCGCCATTTGCTGCCTGCATACTTGCGATACCTACATCTGTTAGCAAAAATCTGAATAGGAAGTATAATGTTGTAGTACTCTGTAAGTATAGCGTCGATTTTCCAGTCATGGTAAATCTTCCGATAGCACGCCATAATACACCCAGTCCGGTGCTAAGAGATCTATTAGCATTGCCAGCAACAGCATGCCAAAACTCGATGCGTTACCTTCCCCTTATTGCAATGCACTAATAGAGGATATTTAGACGGATCCGACATGATCTTGAGAGCCTTGGCAATATTTTCGGGAGGAATGACAATTGACGGATCCTTGTGCGCTGGGATAGGAATTTGGAAATGCTGGATGCCGTTCCCCTCCATAAACTCGACATTCTCAGCAGGATAATCCTCTCCAACCAGGGTGCTAGAAGTCATCAGCTTGAGCGTCTGGTTTTCTGAACTGGTTGGAGCCCGCACAGGATAGTTTTCAAGCCAAGGGACTGCAGGTGCTCGAAGTTACCGCTTCTTGGGAAGCTACTGCGATATAGACCAGGAACTACTTCTGCAAAGTTGACCATTGGTCCACTGGTAGGAGAAGGAGGTCCACTGTTCTCCATGCTCGGGGTACCAGGATTGCTGACATAGGATGGGGAGTCTGAGTGGGAGACAAGGTGGCCATGACGGGTGATGATTTTCTGCTGGAGTTCGGGATTCATTTTGGTAGAAAGACAACGATGAGAGCAACAGCGACAAGGACTTCGAAGGGGGTACAGCTCGGTGGAGGGATACCCTCCGTGGGATGGTTCAAGCAAATACTAGCGACATCTCCCTGAAGAATTTCTCGTACAGAGCTTCTTCTGTAGTAAATCCATGTCGTCTAGGAAGGTATGTATTTGTCGGTGCTATTCCGCCTCCAGTCGTGAAGTTTAGATAGTGTCAAGAGACAAGAAAGATGTTGTTTCGCAGGATGTGAAGGTGGAAAGGTGGGAATTTGTGGTCAAGAAATCTCGGGTATTAGATCGGAGCTAAGGCAAGTAATATCTGCCGAGCATGCGTAACACGCTAAGCCCCAGCTGGGCTTAGCATACCCATGCTCCCGTAGATGCGCGAAACCTCAGAGGCTCAGACCCTAAGTAATATTAATAGATCTTCTGTTGGCTAGGTACCTTAGGTACTTAGGCATGACCGTGGAATGGACTTTCACGCCAAAAGACTCTTTGAGTATGTGATGACGAGCTACTGAGCAAGTTCACAGACTATTCCTCCTAATGAATGTCGTATAACATATTTCCACTATGGTCCATTGGATAAACCAGGCAGCAGCACATGGGGAAGCGCGCAAATCCATCCCCCCAATTACTTCTGCGGCTGTGAGGATTTATTCACATGGTGGTGAATTTAACCCCTATAACTATAGATGACACAAATTGAAATGCTTGGCTCCGTTCAGGGTCTTGCAAGCATGGGATTCCCTTGTAACTTGCGCACTTCTGGAGGACCCCACTTAGCTTTAATTGAACCTAGATTGCTCACAAATGAACCCACGGAACAGTGCGAGTATATATGGGCTTTTACTCTCAACAGCACGTCGAATCGTTACGATACCATTTGAAACCACCTGGCACCAGCTTCTGAAAGGTCCCATGAGGATCATACTTCTTGGACATCGCACGTAAAAAGGCTTGATTCTCCCTTCCGTATCCGGCGATAGGGTCCTGTTGCTGCAGGGCGTAGTTCAGATACAGATATCCATTGTATTGACCTTGGGACTGGGCGTACTGAATGGCTTGACGCAGAAGCGATTCGGTAGCGGCGTTGATGGCTGCATCATCCTTGGCGTCAGACCATTGTATGGTGAGATCGAGCCCTAGGATTATGATATCAGTCTCTGTCTATCTTGTTGACCGGCGACCGTAAGGAGGAGTGATACATACAAACCAAGTCCCCATCTTCCGGCTTTAGGCCGAGGGAGTTGCCTCCATTCAGAGCGGCTTTACTCGTAATGGACTTTGGGATCGGCTGCAAGACAAAACTAGCTTGAAACGATTTGACCATTTGGACAGGTAGAAATGCTGCTTCAGCAAGAGTGAGTAGATGTGCAAATAATGTTGCATCATTTGCAAAAGTCGCTGTCCCAAATAGTTGGCTAGGTTTTTAAAATTAGTAAGGAGAGAGACTTCGCCCATCACGAATATGCTAGGGCTGCTTACCGAAATCCATTAGGGGTACCTGGTCATGATAGTATTAGCCTCGACCACAAGATTGATATGGCCGTGATGGAATAAGGACAACTCACCAGCACCAAGCTCAATAGTAAGGTTTGTCAGATTGGTGATTCGCATGGTACTATGTAATTGCGGTTGTATGTTTGTGAGATTCTCGAATATCTTAGGGTATGCTTCGGCTTTAGTATAGGTATATTGGTTTGCAATAAAGCTCGGTCCTGCCGCGGTAAAGATGAATGCATTGATAAGCGACGCAAATGGATCAACTCCAGCACCTGAAGCTGTGGTGAAACTTTGCAGACTCTGCAGTTGCCGTGTAGCAGTTGTGAATGGGTAGATAATGAACCCTCCCCACAGCTTCCCCTGTTGGAAAGTTTTCAGGTCAAATCGTGTCACTATCCCAAGATTGTTGGAAGCCCCCTTCAACGCCTTGAAAAGGTCCGAATTTTCGCGAGCATTGGCATTGACGACTCGGCCGCCGTCCAAGATGATCTTAGTGCGTCAGCTTAATTACAAGATTGACTGCGAGAGATAAACTGACCTCGAAATTCGCGACATTATCGCAGGCAAATCCGTACCGCGGCGCAAAGAATGAATTGCCACCTGGGGTTTTTGTTAGTTAGAAAACAGGACTGGAGAGACTAACGAAGCATTTCACCTCCAAGTAATAATCCTCCGACCCCTACATCATACACACGACCACCAGCAACCGAAAGATTCATTGCATCGAGCTTCGAGTAAACGTCCTGCCATCGTGCTCCACTACCAACGGATATGGTGGTACTATTTGGTGAGACGGTCACGTCCTTCATCAAACCCAAATCAATGGTAACTCCATCTTGAATGTTCGCTGCGCCTGCCCAGGACATGTGACCTCCTCCCCGTACCGCAAATTTGCACAGAGAGTGGGAGAGTATTGCAACAGCAACCGAGACATCTTCGGTGGACTTGGGCGCAAGTCGGCAAGCTGGCGTTATAGACGCTTCCTGCTGAGTCCAGTAGCCATCGGTACCGTTCTGCTGGTCGTTGTAGACGGTCGAATTAGGGAACGAAATTTGCGAGCCAAATCGGAATCTCAGTCGATAACACTGTCGAGTGCAACATCTTAGCTATCAGGCTGGGAAATTTTGAGAACTACCCACGCAATCATAACTGGTGGGTCCATATGGAATCCTATCCTCCGTTCGGCTCACATTCTGTCTCGTGCAGACACTTGTCTGGGCGTTGACCCAAGCTTCACAGAAGCTTAGAAGGAGTACTGTCCCTAACAATGACGAGAGTGGTTGATGGTACATTCTAGGTTGAAGGTACTGAAAATCGCGTGTCGTTATATGGGACAGATTGGACTTTTAGGATATAGCCACAGGAATGCAAACCTGTTGTTACCACACGCAAGGGATGAAGTTGGAGCAAGGGACATATAACCCTCACAATGCCTTCCTTGTATCCAATCTGCAAGTCTCTAAATTCAGAATGGTGACCAAAATTGGCGGCCTCACTCCCACAGTCTTCCAGGTCTGTTTCGCGCATGAGAACCACCCTTGCTCTACTTACATTGCGTCTACAGGCAGTCGTGTGGACCGCTGTTGCTCTCGCAATTTTCTTCCTCGCTTGTCGACTACTGATCAACCGACATGTTCATGGCCGAGTCTCCGCTAACGATGCTTGCGTTTGCTTCGCCCTTGCTATCCTTATTTCCATGGCCACCATGTATCACTACATCACTTCACCGATATTCCGGATCAGGAGGATATCCCAAGGAGAAGAGCCTTTTACTCCAGATATCGGGCCATCAGCACACTTTTTCCTCAAGCTCCAATTTGCAATTATCGTACTATACTGGACTTGCTTATGGGCGGTCAAGATGTCCTTCTTGATGTACTATCAGAAGCTGTTTGCAAACCTCCCGGGTCACCTAATCTGGTGGACAGTCGCGTGCATCTTCACTTTGCTTTCTTATTTCGGCTGCTGGGCTATACAGTTAGCCGCCTGCTATCCGATATCGACTTATTTTACCCTAGGTGAGGCTCAAATCATAGAAATCATACACAGCAAGCTCATAATTGCAGGCGCTTGCGAGACGCGAAGAGACATATCGGTGTCGAATGCTAGCCTTTACTACTCCACAGTGGTCGACATCCTCTGTGATTTCCTAAGTCAGTATCTCACTCGTTCTCTCCTAGGACGTCATTAAATGATCGTTCTCGCAGTCATGGCACTTCCCCTCCGGCTCGTATGGGACTTACGGATCGATCGAAAGCAGAAAACTGGTCTGGCCGGGATCTTTCTTCTCGGCTTAGTTGACGTTGTCTTTGCGATTGTTCGTGTCGTTGAGACAAGCGCTTCTGCACATCATGTAGATGTAGTCTGGCTTGGCCTTTGGTCAATGATCGAAGCAAGCGTGTGTGAGTTATCTGCCATCGTAGGGTCGTCGCTAAATCCTAGTGCTGATATGATTTGATGCCTGCAGCGGTCATCGTATCTTGCTTGCTTTCCTTTAGGGTTTTCTTCAACATTCGCCGCAGGTCGTCACTCCCTCGGCCACCAGATTCGAGCTACAGAAAAAGATCTATACCTTCCAGTCACCCGAATGGAGGAAAAGTCTCGGAACAAGATCTTGGGCAGGAAACAGGAGAATAGGAGAGCATAAAAAGTAGCGGCGCAACAGCTCTTAACAGCTCCCAGCATACGAAAGAAATTCAGAGAAGGAAACAAGCGGTGGAGTAGGGGGTCAGAGAGCGTAAGATGAGACAAATGGACGTGCCAAGTGCTAGAAGATCAGATGATGCAAAGACAGGAAGACGAGACACCATAAATTTGAGTGAATTCCACTGAACCGGATTGTTTGCAATACTTTCGATCAGAAATCAATTCAAAGAGTCATGCCGTTGAATTGACTTTCCCTATAACTCCTCTATCATCAAATCGCAATGCATTAGAATACTGTTGTAAACCAGCTTTCTTTACCCAAGGCTTACAGCCTCTGCTCATTTCTACCCATAGTGCAAGAGCATCGACCGAAGATTTTCTCCATAATCGCGTTGTCTAGGTAGGCGGCAGGTGTTAGCGGCTCGGCTCGCGTTGCTTTCCTCTGGTAGTGAAATAACGCGAACATGAAAAGGCTCAATGAGGTCCTGTTATTCATTGTCGAACATCATCTTCTTTCGGGTCTTTCCATGGATAATTCCTCGGCCGTGGAAGCGAGCAAAGACAGTTGAGCCCAAATTTTCGCTCTTAAGGAAACCGGTGACTAGATATACCAAGTGGGACAATATGTGAAACCTGGATGGGCCGATCGGGTGTCGAGAGAGCCAACATCGCTCAAAACTGCACTGATCACTACATGTAACCGCACCTTTCAGCGTAAATATTCCCCTGTACGATTTCTTTTTTTTCTCATGTCGTACATATGTCAAGTGTCTTCGTATGCATCCTCATGCATTGTGCCCAGGCTGAATGCAAAATCGCTGGCAGCCATCCATAACAATGAGCGCTCCCGGGTTTTCAATACTACGATAGCTGTCATTTCACTCTAAGCTCGCATATCTATACCTTGAACCGTTCCCAACAATCGCAACTCAAAAGAGCTTTGCGTGCGGGCTCCATCCCGTTTAATAAGGTGGTAAATCGCCAATATAGTAGGTAACTTAGAAGGTTGACACCTCTGTTGATATACCAGCCACTACCACGGTTAGCTACCTTACCCGGCTATCAGAAGTCTCCAGATTCCTTACTCGGATCCCGATCCGAGGTGTGGTATGGATTGTCTACATATCTTACCTGGTTTTTAGTCTATTCTCGAAATGTTGCTCTTGTCCTTGATAGACCCTGCTGGTAGTGTTACGTTATTTCAATCACAACCAACAGAACTGAACTAAAGATTTCAAGTATAGCATTGCTTCTGTGTGACGTCTGGAAACGAACTTACTGCGCGCTGCCGCCCTCTTCAATTATCTTCTCATACTCTCCGCTCTCAACACATGACAAGAAAGCGGGGCTGATGATGATCTCACTGTTTCGAGTAAGGGCGAGTGGAACATATGTCCACAGGGTTGGCTCTATTCGCCCACAACCGGTTAAACACATCGCTCCTCATCAGGACCTGCGGAGACCCTTCGAGCGCAATGTGTCTGGACCTAGAGCTTGCAATCCAATGGCTCCTTCTCACGACGACAGCACGGAAAAGTGCGTCCCTTCTACAGGACCGAGGCTTTGATAGCTGCCGGAGTCACCGTACCTCTTTATAGGAATTGTCCTGCCTCGGAAAGTAGACTTTGCGTGCTCATAATTTCAAAATCAGACAGTATACCCTATATCCCAAAAACCGTTGGGAAGCTATAGCACTTCTCTGCTCCTATAAATCCAATTGAGAATATACGGCTTCAATGGCTAAGGACTGCAGTATAGGAGCGCTTGCAAATAACGAGAGGGCTCGTAAGAAGTGGTTCCCGAGAGTGGTCCGGTTTTGGGGACAGAGCGAAACTTCAGAAAAGTCATCAACCTATAACAGAGTCAGCACTTGGGCGAGTACTCTGTCATCAAGCCATATCAGAATCAGCACTTGGGCAACTACTCTGTCGAAGTACCTGCCAGCAATAGGCTTGTCCCTTACCACCTGCATGTCATCTGTACTTCTCGCTTACATCAATCGACCAACATATCTTAACGACAAGCTATATGGCTTCATTAGCTCCAACCGAGCATCAGTTCAGGTCATCCTACATATCTTAACAACTATCTTCGGATGTTTGCATCTCTACGCCTTAACGTCAGCGTTCAATTTCGCGACAAGAATAAAGTTAGCCAAATATGCAACGACCCTCGACCGCCTGAAATGGTGGAGAGCTATATCGTTCAATAGAACTGATTATGGCTTACCACTGAAATACTTCATTCCTGCGCTATTATTTAGTGCCTTCGCAGCTATTCCAGGGACACTTTGGACTGGTGCTCTTACTCCTGTTCTGTCAACGCACATTATTCCTCGGAATATTAATGTCTCACATTATGCGCCTGATCCTGACGAGACATCTTGGAACCAGACATGGTGGCCAGATGCGCCCCATCCCGTATATCGTCAGAAATTAGGAACATTCTCTTACACCCCAGCGTTTGACAGAGGAGAATCCATCGTCAACACTGCTGCTGGAGTCGTTTACGACGCACATAAAACGAAAGGGCTTCCGAGAAGTGACAAAACTGGCTTCACATATACTTCACGTTCGTACGGTGTTGGAGCATCCGTTGGTCTTTACCCGCCCCTTGGCCAAGGCTACCAACATGCCTTTGCGTATAACTATACTGAAGTCGGATACGATGTTAGCGTGTCTTGCGAGTTCAATTCGAGCTCTCAATGGATAACGACACTATATGAAAGGCAATCAGCTATTTATACTCCTAATGTATACATTTGCAAAGGCTCTACCCCAGACAATGCTATGGATTGGTATTATCAGTACACCGCGACCAACGGCTCCAACATTGTCTGCATGAATGCCCATCCAGAACACGTCAACACCGGAGGAAGAGGCATCATCGCAATCGCAGCAGGTCAGGGTAGCTATTTGCCTCTCAATAATACTCAGTGCAATGTGACTTTTGCGCCTACCGAATTCCACGTCAATGTAGATCTCTCGTCTTTGTCTATTAACGTTACGAGACAAGGTTCTACCGAAGACATGGATCCTACAGCGCAGACGAACGCAACCTTCAAAGCTTGGAACTGTAATTCATTAGGAGATGTGTTCGAGGAATTGGTTACGGACTGTAGCAATTACACCGCTCAGGGTCAGCCGGGTCTGGGAAACATAGCGACCCGAGCATTACGCCAGCTTGTGGACCTATCTATCCTGGGCAACTCAATACACACATCTAACATTGGCGAGATGTTTCTCTCTGATGTTCAATTTGAAACGATGAGCGGGTCAGAGATATCTTTTGATGCCGGGAGTTCTAGCATCGCGGCTCTCGATCAAAGTCGCAACCACGACCCTCTAATAAAGAGCATTGAAATGGCTCTCGAGTCTCTCCTAGACGACTTTCTTCTTGCCTTTTCTAGTGCGCAGATCGTTTTAGAAAACTCTACCTCAACCCGGAACGGAAATTTGACCGTCGGTGGCATTAGTCTCGGCACCAAAGGCTACGTATACTCCGTCTTCGCTGTCAATTCTGTCATTGTCGTCATTTTCCTCGAAGAATTCATACGGACCAAGGGCTGGCAAGGCTTGCCGAAATTTGACTACACCGATATCAAAAGCGTTGTTATTGCGAGCTCAATGGGTGGATCCAGTATCGCGGACACGGTTGTGGCCGAGCATAAGAAGCATGACGAGCTTTGGGATGCTGATGAAGATGATCGAATTGCGGGAGGGATTCGTGTACAGTTGAAGCTCAACGGCCATCAAGGAGTCCCTGAGCTCATTCAGCAGAAGGGTCAGGAACATGAAACCGGAGACGTTAAAGACGAAAGCAACAGATACGAGGATTCGCCGTTGCAGGGTCCTGGACCGTGGAAGAGTGGTCCATACGTCCAGCTTCAGAGCACGGAAACGTCTCCGTACTTGTAACCATGATGCTTTCAACTCTCTATTCCAAGGGCAGCCATTTCACCTTTTTATCTAGAGCAATCACCGCAATGAGGACGTTTTATGTTTGTTCACGTCCATTTGTTGTTCTGCTTCTTGAAGAGCTGGGTTGTGTGGGCATTTTGTTTAACGGCCAATAACGAAGAACATGATTTGAGGAACATGAGTTTCATCTACTAGCTAGCAATGAACTCAAAATTTCTCAACAGGCTCTATTCCCAAGCTTTTAAAACCGCCCTCAACTTGATGCTTACAGACTGCGCTTGACTGATTTGAGATTAGAGTAAATCCTCTGATGGAGATACATAACTCTGAATCACAGTCTATCGGGCATCGACTTCGTTTAAACAATACATTTGTTTGGGCAAATTCGACGCTCCTTGACAGGCCTCAGAGCCAAATTTTGGCTCGGAAGCGTGAAGTGAATGAGTGAGACAAAAGCGCATTTTTGACCGAATTCGTGAATGAGAACAAACTGCATATTTTTTCTCATGTCCTTCATCTTGTTGTCGAGGCTATTGATAATCCTTCTATGCCTTTTCATGCCCCCACTCCGCTTGCCGATAGCCTTCAGTCAAGGCTCTTCAAAATTATCTTCAGTATGGAGTTCGTCAGAAACCGTATTTAATACAGTACTGTAATACGAACCCCCAGATATCCGCCTACGTATTAAACCAGCTCTACACTCTACAGTAGCTCAGAAACTAACTTCAGTACTCAGTCCCAACGTCACACGAAGCTGTCAACGAAGAGAGCAGGATATGCATAGAGTAAAAAGATGCCTATGCTTAGAGGCTGATGAAACTGACGTAAGAACTTGAAGTGGATGCAAAATCTGAAAGTAGGAGCCCAGCCATTATTCTACTCGAAACAGGGATTTTCTGTTCACCAACTGGTATTGCCGAAAAGGTCGGATATAAGCCACATAGTCTTGCAGGGCCTTAGAATCGAAGCAAGATGAAGAACGACTGGTTGAGCAGAAAGGGAAACTTCTGGAGTTTCGATATGACAGTTGCCACTGTTTGAGAATGGTGTTTGTATCGAGGCGTATCTTCTCTCGCGGATGTGGGATCGCGGTGTTTACAAGGGCTTTGTGTACGGGGAGCGCATAGAGTAGAGGTGTCATGTCGGTTAATAAATATCGTATCCAATTGATGATGCGGGTTCTGAGGGTTTGGGCATCTCAGGCATAGACTGTGTATTCGGCTTATTGGCGTCTCCCATCTACTTAAAGCCTTCTCCTTATTCCATCCTTCCGTCAGAACTCCATTTCAGTCACCCCGTGGTCCTATACTCGTCTCTTCGACACGCCGGGATTGTGTTTCCATAAGCATCCAGTTAGATTAGAAGGTTTCGATCCTATATACAAGACTAGCATCATTTTATACGTGTCGGGGTAGAGGAAATCTCACAAACCACCCAATATGGGACGTGGGAGGTATGAGAGACAAAACAAAGGGAAACACTGCCGGAAAATACACATTCAGAGTCAGGTTACTTCTTTCTACTAGGATTCTCAAAAGCTTCTGTCCTTCAGTGTATCCAGAAGAAGAATTGGAGTCAAGCATTTGCGGAAGGCATACATAGCAGGGTCGTACCTGCCAAAAGTGTGATCGAGTGGGCGCCTTTTCGTGCCAGAACCTACTACACTCAACCCTTTCCAGTTTTCTCAGACTACATCATCAAGAGCTCCCACCGAGGAGCATATTACGGTTCCATACAAACCGATCCTCGAATCTTCCTATTCCCCCGCTCTTCATAATACCCCATCCTCTCTCCAGCACACTCATATCACACCGCCAGCGTCGTCTACACCTATCTCTTCCCCCCCCGCCCCAAATAACACCGACAGCCATACAAGTCAGCAACCCATCCTGCATAATATCCACTAAAGTCCCAATCCCAGTGTCCAACTCCAGCCATCACCGTCTCTAGCGACCAACCCTCCTCTCATCGTCATGCCTTCAACGCTGCGGTATCAACACATAGAACGCACCAGATATCTTGCTCTTTTTACGGCTATACACCGACAAGACTATACCCAAGCTTGGATATCGCAGGCTACGCTTTTTGTGGAAGATAGGAGATGAACGTTATAATTGATCGAAAGCTTGGGGAAAGGATTTATCAACATTTCGAAGCTGGTGGAAGGGTCTGAGTAGTGGCAGATGGTTGAGCTAGTACTGCTGGGATATAGTGATGGAGAGTGAAGTGGCTTGGGAGAAGACGTGGGGTTTTCGGGGCGACTGTGGTATCTGGAAACAAAGGACTGGACTTTAGAGCACGTTATCTTGGGGGTGTACTCAAAAATAGTCATCAGACCTTATTGTCTTAAATCTAGCAATATAGTGCAATAGTCAAGAAGCGCCTCGTAGAAAGCTGCACCACGAAAGAGATGTAGAACCCTTTAAGCGAAATGCCATAGTTAGATAACGTTGAATTAGCTCTGATCTATTCGACAGTTGTCTGGTGTTATGAGAACTAGCTAAGATCGGACATGGGAGATTGGAGATGTAAATGCGAGTGTTATGTGGGTTTTGTGGTCACTGCTATGTCTTCTATGAGCTGTCAGAGGCGTATAACGTATAGCTCGTAAAAGTGGTATAGATATAATCCAAATACCATGAAAAAAGTCCTCCAAACACCGCGACATACTCGGTAGCTGTAAAAGACCATTCCGATTCCCAAGACTTGTCAGCCAGAATTCCCAACGCCGTATCCAGCCTCGAATTACTCCTTTGCATTGTGACCGAAACAATTGGGGGCTGTAGTCTGCAGACCCAGTGACGCTAATATGGTGAGACGTCAGAATATGTATCCTTCTAGAAGATTTTGAGAGCTTAAACTTACCATAGGGACTTCTTACTGCTTATAGTGACCAATATTTGTTCCTGAACTTGCGAAGAATCTGGTCAGCAGGAGTGAGACCATCATGCGGGTAGAAGAGATACACAGAGTGAGTCGAATTCTTGAAGGAGTATGTAACATGGCGTGCCGCTGAGCGGATACCAGCCAGGAAACCTAAGAGGGACATCCCGATAGTGACAATCTTATTCGACAGCATAGGCATGTTGGTTTGGTGGATTCGGTCGAGTCGGACCAGCTCAGCAAAGTCAAAGAACGAGCCTGCGGCCTATCTTCTATCATGGAATTTCCACGATTCCTCTCAAAGAGCACTCGAAATGCTCTTCCAAATGCTTCTGCCGTTTTCCAAGGCAGGAGCATACCAGTCTTGGCAGCACCTTCGTACCCTGTGCAAGCGTACCAGCTTTCCAGAGAAGTAGTCACATAGCAACGTTCCACTGTTCTCGTTGCCCCTGAGAAGGTTCCCTACTTGCAGGACCGGATTGTTTATAAACCCCATCCCCTCCGTTTTTCTTCCTCTTTCTTTCTTCTTTCCTCATGAAACCAGTACACTGCGTTTCATCTTGTTGAACAATTGACTTCAGTCATAACTGTTCACATCGATCTCACCAACATCACACCTCCTCACCTGCTGTTAGAGTCTTGCTTTGCAATGTCTCAACACAGGGTCGCCCTCTCTATCGCCGACCGCGCAGCAGCTCGTCTGTCTCGCAGTCAACCATGGGCCCCGTCACAGCCCATCTCAGGCAACCGGAACCGGCCGGCCCTGGGTCCTTCCTCTCCAACGCTGACCCAGTCACAGTCAGTCTCCAGCATCCGGATGAATAGGCCGGCTCTGCATTCTAACGCTCCGACATCGACCCAGTCACAGTCGATTACAGGCAACCGGACCCGGCCGGCCCTGATTCCTTCCTCTTCAAAGCTGACCCAGTCACAGTCAGTCTCTAGCATCCGGATGAATAGGCCGGCTCTGCATTCTAACGTTCCGACATCGACCCAGTCACAGTCGATTACAGGCAACCGGACCCGGCCGGCCCTGATTCCTTCCTCTTCAAAGCTGACCCAGTCACAGTCAGTCTCTAGCATCCGAATGAATAGGTCGGCTCTGCGCTCGAACCCTCCAGCATCGACCCAGCCACAGTCGACTTCTATCATCCGGAACCGGCCGGCTCTGCAACCATCTACGACAACGAGGCGAACGCCCTCGACTGTCGACGTCGCCATTCCAACGACCCGTTCCGAAAAAGTGCAAGCTCGACGGGAGCGCCTTGCCGACGCCAGCCACGTCGGCAACAAACCATTCTCAGAAGTAATAAGCGATGTTCGACGTGTCCAAGCTCGACTCGCCGCTTACGAGGCACGCAAAGCTGAACGCACTCGCGCTCCTGATGCGAGTCGCCAGCCGGGTAAGTTACTCAAGCACTCATTATCTTCGAGGTCTCGTTTGCTAACTTGACCACAGTCACCACTACAGCTGTTCCAACCAGGCCTCCAAGATGCCCCCGCCCCCGGGCAATTTCACCGATGACCTTGCTTGTTGAGAGCTTAGATTTCCGCAATGTGCCTGCTGCTACTTCAGCTCCTCCTGCCTCAGTAGTTGGTAAGTCATCACCAATTGCCGATGTTGACCAAGTCGCAAATCTGACCACTGATTCCACGTTAGTACCGCCGACCCCATCAGCCCCCAAAGCTTCCAGATTCCACGATATCTGTGCGAGACCCACCAACTTTCCAGCCATTCCCAAGCCCAAAAATCCCCCTCCCCAGCTCAAGGGGATCCTTCGAAAGGCCAACCAAGGGTACAAGCCTAGTGTACGGAAGAGTGTGGCATTTTCCAAGGAGGATGAGGTTCATGTGCATGAGAGGTGGATAGGTACCTGGCAGGTAAGTGCGTGCTGCATCTCCAATTTCTAGAGGTCCAAAGCTAATTGTCGTAGTGTCCGATACCGGAATATTACCTATTTAATGATGATGGCCAACCTGAGCACGAAAAGAACTTATTCGTCTGGCCTGAACCATTGGATTATTTGGTCGGCAAATTGCGCGGATGGGAGGTAACACCCGATGACAAATACAAATACACCTACATCCGTGGTGACAGCTTCAGCGACCATTCCAAGTGTACAAGGGGCGTTCCAGGTAGAGGATGCGAGAGGGGGCTTCGCCATCGACGACTCAACATAGCATGGGACTACACCTACCCAGACGTCTTCTACTCCAATCAACAAGCCGTTGTTCTTCTTAACCAACTGGAGAACTTGTTCGGACCCCCTTGATTATCATGATTCGCCACAGAGTGTCATGACCATATCTTAAGGCTCCGGTTAGCGTAGGTTCGTCAAGTCGCTCGAGCCATTCAACCGACTTCGCATACTAACGAGTCGAGTCCAGTATATTGCTCCATCCGCTCCGCTCCACCAACAGAATTATAAGGATAGTTTAGTGCTAATAATCTATATGGATCTATGCGAGGTGGCATTTTGTGAAGGAGAAATGTCTTCCAATGGAAGATAAGGAGGGGCTTGCTAACCACTTAGGGTGCTGCTGACGATCTGCAAATTTGTGAAGAAAAGGATAGAGGGTGGATGTGGTTACAGGCGACTGGTGGCTAGGTCACACTTACTTCGAGGTATGTGAGCATCAACACGGCAGTCGAGCTTTCCCTAATGAATAGCAGGTATCAATCGTCAGTAGCACGAAGGCGATTAGGATATGAGACGAAGGCGGTATGCAAGAGGAGGGCATATTTGCTTACAGTATATTTGCAGCAAAGAAGCATTTCAGACTTTTTGGGTCCTGTGTTCAGAAAACATAGTTTACGGCTTGCGCCCAGCATAGGTCGTGACTTCCACATTGATGAATTTGGGAAACTTGTATTCAAGCATGCTTGGCCAGCCAGTCAAGTCTCTTAACCCAAATATTTTATAAGAATGTCGGAAATCTGAACCAGTGACTGGTAAGGCGAAGAACACCAAGATTTGCCTAATTTCTTATTTTACTCATTTAGGTGGAGCTTTCACAGTCTGCGGTACTTGTAACCGGCCTAAGTCACGATACTTCGTTTTCCAACCGACGAAAGGCCTTGTGGGATAGATGCACTAAGCAGCAGTATTCAATGTTGGATTGAATTCAAGTGTCATGGCCTTGAGGAAAAGAAATTTCAGGAACAGCCCGAGTCCTGAGACATCAGCGCAATCCGTATTAGCCGACTCTTCCTCTTCCCAAGCTCTCTCCAAACAAAATCAAAAACAGGTGTCCACAAGACTCGGCCGGTGTTCCTCTTCTTGAACACTGGCATCTCTTGGGGAGCTTTGACCGTGGGGATTTTTAAAGCTTTCCATCAACGCCAACTTATGAGTCTTCTTGATCTTTCGCTCGGTGGCAAGATGCTTTCGGAGTTTGCAAGACTATGTCTGTCTAAGGCACTGTTGTAGAATCGGTAGGAAAACGACACTGATCTTCCGCTAGTCCTGTCAGATATTGGTATAGTGGACCGGGTGAAGGACCCCAGCGCGGGTACTGGCGGAAGCATGGAGCCGGCATCGTGATGACCATAAAGAATCGGACTGTACGCCCTTTGTGATGAAACTACCCAACTCTCGATCTTTTTGCGTTTACCCTTCTTGATGTCAAGTTTAGGTGCGGCGGGAGACTTAAGCGAGAGTATTCCGTACAGTATTTTACATATCATGGTAATAAGGTACGATAGTAATTTATGTCATGGTAAATCGTGTCACGAGACGGGATTTTACATCATGGTTTGCAAATATCGTAAGGGCAAAGCAAGGTCACCAAACCCTAGAATTTAAATGAGTCTACTTGAACGTGTTGCGGTTGATGGTGGGCATGCGACGCGTAGATGATAGATCCTGAATATTGCGAAATCGGCCCGTTCATAGCTAAAACCTATCACACGTTTCTTTTCTAAGGTAGCCCTGACGGACACGTCCCAATTGGGAGAAAACCGCTAGCACGTCTTCCCAGTGTCTCAAGATCTGCCGTCCGCATGGAATTAACCAGCGGTAAGTGCGTGACAAATTCTGCAGGCAATTGAGCATCAAGGGACGAAGTAGATCAAGCAACGCTTCCCGAGGAGTCGATCGTTTGTGTGGAGGCAGTGTTAAAATATCGTTATAGAAGGGTTAACCTAGCACTCGTCTAAACCTAGCAGTCGTCCAGCCCTATAGGGCTAATAATTCACATCTCATATTTTATTGCTACCAACGTATAATTCTTCAACATATCAGCAAAACGATGGCAGCCACCCCCCCTATGTCCTTCATACCTTCTGAAGATATCGGACTTTCACAGGAAGAGCGCATAACGCTTGCTCAAGCCCGTTGGAATGAGGCTACAGCAGTCAACGAAAATCCTTCCAAAGCAAAAATCGCTCGTCAACATGGCATACCAAAGAGTACTCTTACGGATCGGATCAATGGTCGAAAGGCTGCTTCTGTACGCGATCAGCATTTTCAAAGACTTAGCCCCGAAGAAGAAGCAGCTATATGTGACTGAATCCTACGTCTTCAGGCTTGGGGCTGACCTCCTCGTGTGAAGCAAGTACGTTCGATAGCTAAAGAACTACGAAATCTACTATTCAGAGCGTCACTAATCTGAAACTTCTTGAGCTCAATAGAAGAAAGAATCAAAAGATCAATCGAATTGGGGGTAATTACGATACTGCAAGAGTCATGAATCAAGAGATTGTCGATGAAAGAAGAGAGAATCAACGAACAAAGATATGGCAAAAGAAGGTTAATTTCCTACTACGTCTAGATTCTGAGCTGTTTACTTCAAAATCTCCTTCAGCTTCTATTCGAAAACGAGCTGTCGTAGTCTCAGCTCAACAAACAAAGATGTGGAATAAGAAGATCAATGATCTACTACGTCTAGGCCCTGAGCTCTTCACTTCGGCATCAGTGACAGCAAGCTCTAGACAAAAGAAGAAGAAGCAGCTGATAGTTAAGCTACGGGTCAGGCAGCTGAAGCTGAAGCGGAAGCAGGATCAGGACCAGGACAAGAAGCAGAGGTGATATCTATAACTGGCCAATCAGGGCGAGGCATGCGTATCAGAAGGGCCCCAAAGAGGTTCTATTAGCTACGTAGTTCACCTAAAACGAATCGTTTGAAGCAATAAAATATGAAATGTGGATTATCAGCCCTATAGGGCTGGACGACTGCTAGGTTTAGACGAGTGCTAGGTGGACCCTTCTAGCGGCTTTGTAGCGGGAGGAATGAATATTAGTGATTATCAACGAACAACGGAGCGATGTCAAGACTCTAATCTCGAAATCGAATGACGCAAGCTACAACAGGATTGTTGGCTCCATGTAAGAGGACTCCAAGCTCTCGATCGATACATTCTGGTAGCAGAGCAGAGGATTAGTGATGGATTCATTCAATTCTTGAGCATCATTTCAACAATTAAGACAGGCGTCAGTGATCAGCATGAATATACATCTTGATTTGCAAGTGAGAGAGAAATCGTGGAATGAAACATGCAGACTCACACCGAGTCGGAATTCTAAGGCAAACGCAGAAGCGTTATCCTCGAAACCTGGAATACCGTTGTACGAGTTCAAAGCATCTTTCACAGCCTCCCTAGTAGACCCTTGGCCAGAAAAGGGCATTCCCTCACATGTCAGGTCTGGGTAGAGCAAAGCACTGAGAGCCGGTCTTTGGATAAACGCGGCCTGATTCAACATGGTAGCAGTGTTATAAAAACACTTCTGTTCAAGTTAGCACAGAAACGCGTTATTAAGTCGCGATCATCCATACTTCACTACTGTCCACCTTGTTCATAGGGTATCGAACAATGCGATTGTGAATAATTTGGTGTTACTAGCTCACAAGCTCTCGTAGCCTCAAGTTAGCATACAAAAAACACATCTTCCCTTGAACTTTCATTCCTCACGCGGATCTTGAGGCTTGTTGATCGCTCGGCCATCCTTCAGTCTGAGATCTGTCAGCATGAGGACCAAAAGGAATACACGCAACAAGCTAAATACACAAGCATTCTTTGGTCAATCACCAGCATGTACATGTCCTCACATCCATGGCTCTATTCACACGCCCTTTAATCCAGAGGCTACGACGGGAATGACTTATACCGAAATCAGTCGCCAGATCCACGCAACGACCCAGGCGTTCGGGGCTGCGACGAGGTGTCTTGATGGTACCCACACAGTCAACGAGAACAATGACGTAGAGGTGGCTGCCCGATCAGAAGAAATCGACACCTTCGAGCTTAGGGAGTTGGAGCAGTGTGTGGCCCATTACGATGAGATGTTCCAAGAGTTTGAGAGCGTTGAGGAAAATATCATTCTGTTGACAAGCGAGAAGGTTGATGCTACAGCAGATGACAAGGAAGATATTACAAAAAGGATTGAGGCAATAGCCAAGAAGATTCACATCAGGCAGGCAAGCACGAATGCACTCATAGACTCCTTTATATGCGCCGTTCAATTCTTTAATGTGGAAAAGAAATTTAATTTCATGATGGAGGGCTTTGAAGAAATTGCACGTCAGCACGAGACACGCCACAGAGTGGACTCGCCCCCGCCACCTTCGCCGACTCTGACGCAAAAGTTCAATGATCCTACAAAACTTCTCTTGGAAGAGGCCAGAGAAAGAAAGGAGTCGAGACCACGCAAACGACTTAGTATAGAGGCGGCCATGCTTTCTATCAAGCGGCAATGCAATCTTGCGATCAAGGATATTCAAGTAGTGAACAAGTCCGTCAATTACGGATATTGTCCTTCGGTTCTTACAAGCAACGTCGTTACACCACGCAGCGATACTCTAGCAGATATACCGGAGAACGTTCGACGAGCATTATGTGACTTCGAGTTTGTCTACGACGAGATCGTCGATTCGAGAGAAAAGACAACAAGGCTGCGAGACCACGTACGCTGTACCATGATGATATGGGTAAGCACGGGCAAAGACGCTTGGGAGTATGGCAAAACGCACATTCATGAATTCCCGGATATGAGATATTACGAATACTTGAGGGTTGAGCTAGGCGCCTTGTACGTTGTGTGGTTGCGTGAGGAAGCAACGATCCTCCGTTATTGCGAAGATAAAGGGGGTCCTCAGAGCCTAGGCTTGACTCCAAAGTTAGAAGAAGCTTTGGACATTCGTAACCAGACATGGGAGGGGGTCGAGAAAGACTGGGAGGCAAGCTCCCAAAAATTGAGGACCTTCTTAAGCTCAGTGGAGGATATGGTAAAACAGCTAGAAGGCATAGATATAGAGCTAAAGATGGAGACCCACGAGTCTGGGGATGATTGGTGGAAGGTTTTCATGCCCGAATGCAAGAGATCTTAGGTTTTCGAGTGCCCCGAGCGCGAAAATCCGTCCTACTTTCCGAACATGGTGTCAAGCCAGAATGACACATTTGCAACGGCTTCGCTCCTTGGAAATTCTTTTGCGCTCAAGACGTCCTTGAATTGGTGGATATCCTGGAGATTTTTCCCTCTCAAGGCTGTATCAAACTTCTCGACCTCGTCACTAGCCTCACGATGACGCGCTGAGAGGCTAATCTTGCTCGAGGTGACTGCCCCAGCTCTAATTTTGAGATACACACGAGCCTGTATTGGTCGTGATGTCAGCTTCCTTGTCCCAGACTGTCTCAAAGTTATGCTTCTGGAAAAAGCATGACAACGGTAAGAGGGTGCATACCGATGTTGGAATTCCTTTAGGCAAAGGTGGACGGACTCTATCATCTTCTTCGGATGCATGGCTTGATAAGATAAACTGGGGTGTTTGTCCAAAGATCCAGTCTTGAGACTACCGCCGTAGGCACTGTCAGTTAAAACCCAATGGGGAACTTTTAGTCACAGACTTCTGACCTTTAGTTCTTCAATTCCGTTATGTATCTCGGGAATTCTTACCAGCTCATCGTTGACATAGCCACTAACTTGATGGCTACACAAAGGGCTATAGCTAGTACCTGGCAGAGTGATCCCAGCTATACCCTCTTCGCAAATTTTGTACATATTAAAGAACGCTTCTACAACTTCAAACTGAAGTTTGGAAACAATGTCCTCCACAACACAGTCGGGTTTATTATACACGTTCCCAATAGGCGAGCGTACACTTTCCACGCCCCTGGCTTTCATAAATGGTTTCGCTGGAGAATTCAAAAAGCTGGATATTATCTCGAGATTTGGAGACGCAAGCAAACATGTTCCATGATGCAATGACCTCTGCCTTGTCAATTTATAGGCTGATCCTGAAACTTTCAGGGGAGCCACGTCTCCGGAAGCGTATGCAGTTGAATGCATATCACTAGGTTGAGGCCGCTTTCCTTCCGCAAGTATACCGCCCTGATCAATGACAACGTCATGTCTCTCGTTGACACGAGCTCGGGGATTGACTTTTCGGATTGCTTGCACTACCATCTCCACGTGTTTGTCGCGGGTAAACTCTTCTGTAGGACATATCACGCTATAGTTGACATTACCCTCATCGTGAAACACTGTGCCACCCCCAGATCGTCTTCTAACTAGCACTATTTTACTATGTTCGTGCTGTCTAAGGTGGTCTTGGGCCGGAAATGCAGGGTGATCTCGTACGAGCCTCAGGTCTGCTTCGAGCCATGGATTTTGATTTCTTCCGATGACTATACACGGTCTATTGACATATAGAAAGAGAATTGTGGAGTCTGCCGGTGAGTTTTGCAGGAGAAAATGCTCGATAGAAAGGTTAGTATACGGGTCCCGACTGCGAGAAATATAAGTCTGGTATTTTGAGGTAGGCCTCGTGACTGATTCTCGAAATTGGGAGGCGCTGAGCGTCGACTGGTACCTTAAAATAGCAGATGGATTGGTAAGAGGCCTTAGCGAAGAGAGCACTTGAAGAGTGTGTGTCTTGAATGGGGAAAACCTCAACTGATACATGAAATAATACTAGAAAGCTTGAACGACTGCTTTGGACGAGCGGAAGTTGGCCCACAATTTGCTTAGTCACTGCGGAATTGCCCCGCCCTGAAAATTATCAACATGACGGACTTTAGATAATTCTGATCAAAAGTCTATTGTGAGAGTACAGTGAGACCAGACAACGACTCTCGACCTATTTGATCGTATGCTAAGTATTCAATCCTACAACGTTCAAGTTCCTAGGTCGTTAGTCGAAGCACCTAGCCTATTACCCTACTTATCGCATCTCATTGGTCCAATATCTCTGAACTATTCGGCTCGCCTTAGAAATCACCTTCTTCACCGCTTTGGGCTCCAGCTCCCAGAACATTACTTACTCGTTCGAAGAAGCAGCGACCAGTTGATCGTACCATACCGCCGAGCCCAACAATAACATAGGGAAAACTTAAGAATGGATTGCGCCTTCTTCGGGGCTCAACTGATATCAACCTTCTCACTCACAACCTGAGTATCCACTCATAACACTAACACTCTCACTTCACCAGCAAAGCATCAAGAGCGAGCTATCTGTATCAAGCCCATCTCCAACTCTCCTGTTTTCAGTTTTCTGCCCATAATCTTGCAACCTGTCAGCATCATAAAGCACAGCATGTCGACATTCGGGCAGCACTTCAGGGTCACTACGTATGCCTTTTCCTACCCGCGGTTCAGAAGCATAAGCTAACACCTAGAAGCTATGGAGAATCGCATTGCTTGTCGGTGGGATGTATCGTCGACGGCTGCCCTCCAGGCTTGAAGCTTACAGAAAGCGATATTCAGCCTCAACTCACTCGACGACGCCCTGGTCAAAGTGCACTCACTACCCCTCGAGACGAAAAAGACCGGGTACAGATCCAATCGGGTACAGAGTTTGGCATAACATTGGGTACACCTATAGCATTGATGGTCAAGAATGAGGATCAACGCCCGAAGGACTATGGCGGAAATACCATGGACAAATTCCCAAGACCAAGCCATGCGGACTACACGTACTTGATGAAGTATGGTGTCAAGGCAAGCAGTGGTGGAGGAAGGAGCAGTGCAAGGGAGACACTTGCCCGTGTAGCCGCTGGGGCTATTGCAGAAAAGTACTTGGCGGTCGCTCACGGCGTTGAGATAGTTGCATTTGTTTCATCTGTGGGTCAAGAGCATCTGTTCCCTCCTACACTTGCGAATCCCACCGCCGCTACAAACCCTGCCTATCTTGAGCTTCTAAGTAAGATCACCCGTGCAGACGTTGACTCGTTTTTACCTGTTCGCTGTCCGAACAAGGAAGCTTCGGACCGCATGACCGAAATCATTGCAGCACACCGAGACCGGAATGACAGTATTGGTGGTACGGTGACATGTGTCATAAGGAAGATGCCTGTTGGGCTAGGCGAACCATGTTTCGACAAGCTGGAAGCGGTTCTGGCCCATGCTATGCTGAGCATTCCATCGACAAAAGGTTTTGAGATCGGGTCCGGTTTTGGCGGTTGCGAAGTACCTGGATCGGTCCATAACGATCCATTCACCCATTCTGCTACCTCTACATCCAGCAAGGTCAGCGGTGAACGCGTCCTAAATACCAAAACCAACAATTCTGGTGGGATACAAGGCGGCATATCAAATGGAGAGAGCGTGTATTTCCGTGTGGCGTTCAAGCCGCCTGCAACGATCGGCCAATCGCAAAATACCGTTACCTATGCCGGTGATTCGGATGTCCTTGAGGCGAAGGGGCGACATGACCCCTGTGTAGTCCCGCGCGCGGTCCCCATTGTGGAAGCAATGGCGGCATTGTCGATCATGGACTCCTTGGTTTCGCAACTTGGAAGAGTTGCTTGTAAGGCTGGACTAGCGAAAGTCATCCAAGAAGAAATTCTCCAATTGGAGAAACCGAAGGACCAACCAGCTCATGATGGCGTTCCTGAGGTGACCATGCCGAATGGAACGTCCAATGTACCACCCGCCGTTTGACATTGAGGACTATCGGTAAAGAAGCCTCAAATAGATATTATCTTAGCCATTCCTGTTGTGTATAAATGCATGTTGCGCAAGTGAGTTTCAGTACAACTGGAGATGACTACTCAACAGGTTATCCTACTGACCAACAAGATTTACATTAACCAACTTGTAAAATATTTCATCTAATGATCTAGCTAAGTACAAATTAATCGCATCTTCTTCTAAGTAGCTTGGTTTTCTATCAGCAAAAGATTAATACTCGCTAGCGTTCTTCTAAGCTTGTTTTCTTTGCTTCTCTTGAACTGGCTCTTAGCAAGTCCTGCGTTTTCTAGTCCCTGCTATTCTCTCTTCCAACTGAGTTCTGTACCTTTAATCCTTTCCTTGTGTTGAGAATGTTCTTTCGCCTACCAACCAGTCATCTACAAGATAATATCTCAGAACATACCTCTTCGTTAGGATTCCGATGACGGGGAAACGACGGACAGGAAGGCCAAGATCGCCTAAGTCGGTTCCCTCATACGCAGGAATACTAGAGGCAACAATTTTGTCGGAATATATGGGGTTGGTGATGACAGCGTCAAATTCAGCGTGAGGAATGTAAGCTATATAGCAAGGGGAAGGGTGCGGACAGATGTTGGTGGATGTGGAGATTTGACACGCAGGGATCTAGATATAGGAGGAAGCATTGACGAGAGATGGAAAGACGACGAGAAATCGACTAGTAGTGAATGGTCGACTGCTTGAAAATCTCACACACTACCTAGTTCTAGCAAATGATAGGTTGTAATAGTACACGTGATATCAGAACCCTCGATGACCCTCAACGACTTACTAATCCAACTTTACTGAAGGTGCTATCTTCATTTGATCAGTCAATATTGTGAACCATCCCGAAAATCCACGATAAGCAGCACGTGATTCCACCAATGGCGCAAAAGCCTCATAACAGAGCCCTCGTAACCGCTACTTGCCACAACCGTCTTACATCATTACATGCCAGTCTCACGAGAATAAATACCTCACCTCTGTTCCTTCCTCCTTTCTCTCCAAAACAAGACCCATCGTATTGCTCCAAGTGACTCCTCCCTCTAAGGAATCATCGAAACGCAGAGATACCTTTCGTAAACACACGAGCTTTTGAAGGAAGAAGTTCTACGAAGATGGCAGACACCAGCGCGCCGCACCATTACAAATTCAATATCACGATGACCTGCTCTGGCTGTTCCGGCGCTGTGGAGCGTGTGCTTAAGAAGACTGAAGGTTAGCTCGCCCTTTTCTCTCCCCCATTTGCCCAACAAAGCCTATCTCTTCCATTCCACATCCCTCCCTTTGTTCTCCCCCTCCATCCTTTCCAAACATCCCTCCCCAACCCCATCCCGCGAATGCATAACCACACCACTAACTCCCCCCACCTCCACACAGGCGTCAAAACCTACACCGTCTCCCTCCCCGACCAAACCGCCGACGTGTACGCGGATGAAGGACTGGGGTACGAGACCGTGCTAGAGAAGATAAAGAAGACGGGGAAGGCCGTTACGGGTGGGGAAGCGGATGGGAAGGGGATGGATGTTTAGATTTTGGGGAGGGGAGGGGGGAGCGTGAGGGTGTGGGGTGTGGGGTGTGGGGTGTGGGGTGTGGGGTGTGGGGTGGTGTGTGGTGGGCGGATGTAACGATATTGAGGTACGAGGGTATGATGTATGAGATGCATTGGGTGGATTTTCCGGAGCGTGTCTGGGGTGGTTTCATGAGATGGGGGAAGGTCGAGCGAGTTCTAGGCATAGGACTCCATGGTGTATGACGGATAGGTACTCTAAAGCCAACTTCCGAAGGTAAGTTGTGCTAATGAACATCCAATAAGCCAGTTTTCATGGCTTTATATTTTCCATCTACCTCCCCGTCTGCATTCGCTCGGATGCTACACGAAGACAAATTTACCCAACCGTACCAGAACTCGGCATCATCAATCCCCATGGAGGTATCCATTGCCCACTGGCTCCATTCCATGCACGCTCCTCACCTCAACGTTCTTATCTTTATACTCCTCTATACTTTGCTCCAACACCCACAGCCTTCCCCAACATCTACCACCAGCACACCCCATTTCCCTTAACCAGCGCCAGCAAAGCAACATCGCTACTGCGGAGCTGAAGGTAGTAACAGCGGACTGCCCGAGTCAGGTTCCGCTCGCAAAGTGATCTTTTTCCCGGGCTGTTCTTTAAAAAAAATGCTAGTTATCGTACATCTTGGCTTGTGGATGCGTGGCTCGATGTCGGTAATGAGTCAAGTTTTGACTGGCTCCCCAGTGTTGAATCAGGATACTTTACGGGAGGGATTGAGGGAATCGATTAAAAGAGGTATAGTAGGTTTTGTTAGTGCTCTGGTGCCTAAATTTCTTGGGGGAGACATTGTTGAATTACAGTTTTGAGGCTTGTCCTAGGTACTTTACGGTCCATAGTCTCCCAAATACAGAATGTTTTGGGAAAGCTTCTTGTAACGTGGCTTTCTTTCTTGATCCATGGAAGCAATCCCACTATTGCAGTAGAGTAAACTGCATTAGTGGAAAGACCGAAGGTAGCGGAAACAGAGGACCTTGGAATAAATTCCGTCAACAGATACAGCTTCCGAGGAAATTCTGATGCGAAAGGGGGCTTTAGATACTGCAGGAGATTGTATGCGGCCGTTGATGCCTGTACTCGTTGTGAAAACCAGTAAATCGAGATACGGCGCTCCTACTTCACTCTCAAATGATGTGCTGATTGGCCATGGTAGCCGTTTGCTCCAAGGTTGAAAAGGGACGCTGACTGTTCTCGTCATCTTGCACACCACTATTGCACCAAGACCCAGCAGTCTTTGAACAGCCGAAGATATCTTCAACCGAGAGCCGTACAAGCGGCTGTAGCTTCAAGAAGATCCTTCAGCACGTAGTGCAATCGCTTACGTTTTTGACGTCGGTTTCAAATCCGGCGAGGGCATGCTCTTTGGATGGTTGGCGACAGAGTCTTGAAGGGACAGGAATCGTAAAACCACCCGGATAAGTCTGTCCATATGCCGCTATTCCCAGGAATCGACATCTGCGATTTTAACAAGCACAACTCAGGAGAAATTAGATCAGAGAGACTTGGTAGAAAAGACGGTCCACTCGGGAGTGGTCTGATCAAAATGATCTTGGCCAAATGGGGGGAAAACGGGAAATGAGAGAGAGTCCTTTTGATACAGAAGTCGCTAGAAGAACAGTAAGCAAAAGCAGAAATAGAACTATCACGGCCAGAGGACTCCAGCCACAAGAGTGGAACAGAGACGTTCTCACGTATTTCTGCTCCACTTGGATAAATCGTGGACACACTGAACGCATGTGCTGTATTTAGGTATAGATATACGGCGTGATGAATCGAATGCAGACACGGAGGATAGAGGCCATGGACTTGATTTCCTCGGGTTCACCGCCGAGGAGATGTACTATAAGCCCAACCAACTTCCAGAGCTTAGCTCAGAGATACCAATCGCGCAAAGCAGTTCTGACGACCATAAATCCCTGTTGACCCTGGTTTCGATCATAGAAATCTTGAGACACTCCTTTCCTGTGATTTGACTTTGTGTCATGCAAACGTACAAGGCTTGGAACTCGGCTTTTCTCTATACCCTGGTTCCAAGCGGCTGGTCCCTAGATTGACTTTTCAAGCACAGAAGCAGACATACTGAGGTATCTCACTGGACTATAAAGGAGATATCTACATAGAGCGGAACTGTTCGTTAGGGCTGAGGAAGTCATTAAATGGAAAAATAGAGACATGGGCGAAAAGTCAATGCATCATGTCTTGCTGCTAAGAAATGACGAAGACCGAATGTAGAGCGAGGCGCTCTAGTGGAAAGGGAGAGATCACAGATGTGGTGAGTGGCTGGTACAATGCCTCGAAATAGACCTAGTAGAACTGCGGTCAGAGTGCATGATTTACTTTACACATCTTCTCATGTTATGACAGGTACCGGATACTAGTCTAAAATGCTCATCAGACGGCTTGCCGACTTCGCTAGGCTCGTTTACAGCTGACCATCTTAGAGACCCCAGTTCTTTTGATGCATCCCCCGAATCGACTTACTAACAGCAAGGGTATTCGTTCGAGCTCAAGCATTTTGGCGTCGCTTTTCACTTGAAGATCCAGCAAAGTGGGTCCACAGCTTGATCGATAGCTAAGACTATTGGCTGTACCAGCGTAGATGGTAGTTCGCTTCTGGCACAGCGCGTAATGGACCCAAATGTACTCGTCCTGTGATAGGCCGTATTCGAATAGCGGTGGATACCCAGAAAAGCTTTTGCTACAGGATTCCCGGACTCATATCATCCTTACGCGAACATTACACACATGAAGATATGTGTCAATGTCGCCAAATAGTATACCAGGGAGACCATTCGCCAGGGCCAAAAAACTGTTGGTGAACGAGAACAGGCACATCAGTACCACAGGAGGTGATCCGAAGAGCTTTCCCTGGACTGCCTCAACAGATGTTAATTGCTGGTCGACGATTGGTAAGACCAGTAGAACCACTAAAGCCTTCCCAAGTCTTTCATGATGTCGAAAATTGTCCATAAGGAGCCCGCGCATTCCAGAATTGAACTACAGACTCGTTGTGAGGTATTGTGCAATTCAGAGATCCATCTTGATCGGAGGTGGTTACGCTTTTTTCGCAAGATGGCGAATTGAAAATTCAACGATGGAGCACAACCTTCTAGTTTGGAGGCTCAAGCCTCCCTAAGTAGTAGACCGTATCCACCTATTCGTTGGGGAATGAACGTGCACGATTGAGATTTTTGTGCATTGTTATCGGATATCGAGCGTCCACACCTTAACGACACCATCGTCTCCTGTACTGACAATGACTTCTTCATCCCCGCTTTTTCTGCCCTTATCTGCTCTTCGAGCCCAGCATACGTGATTGATCTCAAAGACACCGTGGGCATTGTCGAGTTTTGTAAATACCACCCACTCCGTAGCCGCCAAGTCCTCTTCAGACACCTTAGCCTTTTCCGGCTGCGTAATCTCTGTTTCCATGGCCCCATCACCATTCTTAATGTCTGGCATGGCATCGCTGTTGCATTCTTTATGTGGTTGCTCGATGTTTAGCTTCCATTTTTCTTCGTACACAATGATTGAGCCATCTCCGCCTGTGCTCACTATCCGGCCACTTCTCTTACTCCATGCCACGGAGTAAATTGTTCTCTCATGCTTCTGCGGTAGTCTGACTTCTTCCACCCAATCCTCCTCGATACTGCCCGTGCGGATAATGCTGAGCTTATTTTGCTGTGGTCCTTTCTCCTTCGGCCGTCTCCTCCATATTCGAATCGTCATATCGTCCGAGCAGCTTAGAAGCCTCGGTCCTGCAAGCTCTCTTCTCTTCGCCCAAGCTTGCTGTTTTTCGGTCCTTTCACTTTCGGTATCGCCCGCTATCCTTAGTGGCACACCCTCCCACTCAACTGCCCAGACCGTACTTTCATGGCCCCTTAGAATCCCCACACACCCCCAGTCATCCACATCCTCCCTCCATAACCTGATATCATCGTCATAACTCCCACTAGCCAGTAATTCTTCTTCCGGATGCCAAGCCACACACTTCACATCCCCTTCATGCTCCTGCAGTACTGCAATCGTCTCGAAATCATCTTCGCCTACCTCCTCCCATATCCACACACTTTTGTCCCTTGAGCACGTCGCTAGAAAATTACCCCCAGTTGACCATGCCACAGACTTAACCTCGCTCTCGTGGCCATCCAGCACAATCGCGAATCGCCACTCCTCCGCATCATCCTCCTCTTCCGCATTATCCCCTCCAGCTGTAAGGTTCACTTCCTCTCTACACTCGGGCTTCGGGTTCATGTCCCCATCCCATCGCCTCCAAATCCCCACACTGGCATCAAAGCTTCCCGTAGCAAGTACACTCTCCCCTTTAAGATTCGGTTTCCAAGCGCAGGTACGAACGCTACGCTTGTGGCCGCCGGTGATTGTAGAGAGGAGAGTGAAAGATGTGAGGGAGTAGATGCGGACGGCTTTGTCAGACGAGCAGGTCGCAACGATTGGGAGGGTGGGATGGGCTGAGGTAAGCCAAGCGCGGGAGAGAGAAGGAGGGGTGAGAGTAGAAAGGAGAGCAATAGTCCCTGCGAACGGGGAGGTCATTTCTTAGTTGGCTGGGGGAGTATCTGAGTCAATGAGTAGGATATAAATTGAAGGGAGGAACCGTAAGGCACTCGATGATATGGAGAGATGACTGGGGATTGAGCTTCACAGCTGATTATTTGGTTACAGCTCCTTAACAGACATGACACTAACTAAGAGCGATATACATTACCGGAAGTGCTACACTAGCGATAGGGCTGACCAACAAGAGCTAAGCGAGGGGAAGAAGGAGGGAGATTTCGCAGTCACAACTTTTGTCTTTTGTTGATAGTGCCTCAATTGTTTCAAATACGATGCAGTACAATCTGATGGAGAGAAAAGCTCCATTACTGTCTAAAGCTGGTAATGGATAAGAACACGATTTGCTGGGTACAAGCAATACACGGTGAATTTCGGTGCTTTTTCGTATAGCCCAGCCGTCTCTCTGCAACCATAGCACAAAAGCACAACGCCATCATTTCTTCTTTAGTCGTCATCATAATCATTATAGATCAAACATAACCGTGCGTCCCAGCATACCCACCGACATACCCATCGAAGCAGCCATCAATGCAATAATCCATAGTAAGAAACAGATAGTACAAGCCAGTGCGGTTACAGATGTAAGAAGACGCAGAAGCGAAACAAGAGCGAAGCATAAAATGTGAAATCAAAGAACCTCCAGTGAAGCAAAGTAGCGTACATAGCGATTAGAAAGTGATACATTCGATGCACTGACTGAGTAAGCCAAAGCCAAGCGTGGATGAAAAGAATTGACTGTCGAATTCCGGATGTTCCTGCTGCTTGACCTTGTCGGGCTTTATCAAACGCCATCAATTTTGACCTGGTGACGTGTTCGAAGTTCATGCCGGTGGCGTCAGTATGAGCGATCAAAACCGGGCGCTTCAGCGGGACAAAGCCTCAGGTCGATTACGGCCATCGATTGTAAGGGCCAGCAGGCGATCCATCCACGTTTCGTGATCTCCGTCCGTCACTTTCACGCCAGCTTGGATACGGTTTCCCATTGTGTGCCCCACGGGGACGCGCAATTTATGCCTGCCGACAATCGTCATCTCGATCCCTGAGCTATCTTCACCTAGCGGGTTGTCACTGATGTCAATCGAGACTTCTTTGGAGACGTGGATCCCTCCGTATGATTGCGAAGACCTGTCGGGCTCTAGATTCTTCGTCGATGATTCGCCAGAGCTCACTACATCTTCGGAAGACGCCGCCCGGCTTCGGGACAGGGTACTGGGAGCGGTCTGCTGGCGAGAGGATGGAGATACAGACGAAGTTTGCGGAAGCTCGATGACCTCCAGCAGCCCAGCGAACTCTTTACGAACTCGACGCACGAACGTGTCGTTGTCTGTAGCGTCCCTATACGAACGTTGTTGGCACAAGAACAATTTGGTGGAAACGAATTCTTTGTTTGGGCCGGGCACAATGATCTTATGTATATCAACGATCACCTGGAATGCTATCACATATGCCCTCTCAGGGTTCAGATTCGCAGGGGTGCTACAGCAAGGCGCGCGGAATGGACGTGCCATAAGCCGTGCATCTGAACGGAGTTCATCTGGGACGCCCTCAAAGAGCCTGTGTACGCCCGCGTGTAGCTCCTGGAGAACATGATACTTCTCGTCGCTTTCGCCGCAAGACATCAAGGCGATGAGTTTTGCCTTACACTCGACGCTGTTCATGTTGTCTAGAGTGTCAAGGATGTTCTGGTGCCATTTTTCATCTTGAGGAACAAATCTAGGAAGTCGCAGTCGCGTTGCATGGAGCAAGTTCTTCGCATCACTCCGGACAAGGACTTCGAGCCTCTTCGGCATAGCTCGCAGAGCGAAGAGAGCCAGGTGGGCTCCTGGCTCGAGCATATTGGATTTTCCCGCTTGGGCTTCCATTCGCTTAAAGCATGGTAGTAATTCCCTTTGAGTAACCTCCATACTTCCGGCGAGGAAATCAATAACGTTCGAGACGTCTGCAAAGCGGTATCCTGTGGACTGTATCTTGATAGACTCTTGCCTCGAGGCACGACGAACGAGGAAGAGGAGCTGCCCACGACAGAATAGATCTGTTGAGGGTCCTCGCTCGACACGGTCCAGCACATCCATCTCTGGGAATCTTGAGCACAGTCTCCTTTTCCTCTTTCTCACTGTTCCTGTACTCATGATGTCCTCGAAAAGAATTCCTATGTTCTCCAGTGGCTCCTGAAGTTCGTTGGCTAGGTCGCCTGCAGCAACAAGGAACATTTCTTTGAATAATCGAGTATAGTCCTCGGTATCTTCGAACAGGGTCGACGCTCTTTCATACGGCCCTAGTTGATTACTGCTGGTCCCTCGCCGAGATACTTTCGGGCTGTGACCCCGCATATGTTCACGAATGGCTGGGATGAGATTGGCTATTCCTGACCAGCATCGAGATGCCCTATATATCCAGCAGAAGACAGGATGCTCAACATCGAATGTCCCCTCAAAGGACTGAGTAAGGATGGTCAGCTATGCATTAGAGAAGGGGCATGACCGTGCTCACGTGCTTGCCGTAAGCGTTGGTAATTTTCCGGCATGGCAACAATCCTTCGTGAGTGACCATGAGTTTCCCGTCCATGTCGAAGGTAGCACATGCCAGTACAACTTGCTGAGCTCGATCGGCTGCCAGTTTCTTTGACCATCGCCCAATTATGGCCAAGACGAGGAGGGCAAAACAACATCCAAGTGCCTACGGAATATGTTAGTTCGAAGGCTGCAGCTACAGGGCCTAACGTTTCTTACCAGGCACAGTACGACTATGACCGTTGCTTGTCTAGATAAGCCATTGTTAGAGCTTCCAGCACCTGCTTTGAGCCGATAAGCAGTGCCGACTGCCGCGACCCAGTGCATTCCGGATACCGAAGTTGCCAGCAAAGATGCACATGCCATACGTTTGATCCAACTGTTCGTCCAAGTGGATTTGAGATAGAAGAATATACTCAAGGCGGCTGTGCTTGCAGTAACGGAAATGAGAGCTGATCCCAAGACATATCCCCATATATAGACTGGAACATAGTTGGAAATACCTCCTTGACCCATGTAGTGCATGCCACAGACAGCAGCACCGGTCAAAACTCCACCAAGTAGAGTGGCGAACACGCTCACCTTTTCGGTCGTGCTGAAGAAGTAGAATGCAGCTCCGACAACGCAGATTGGCAAGAAGAACGACCCAGCAGTGTATCCAGGGTTGTACTCTATCTGGTACTTGGCTTGGCCACTGGCCATTTGGATGGCCCTGTTCCCTATAAAATGCATCGACCATATTGCTACTGTGCCCATTGATGAAGCTGCGGCCAGGAGGAGGTACCTTTGGGAGGTTAGCAGGAGTGTGCAGGTAGGATGGTCTATAGCACACTGTAGCGTGCGGGGCTCTGGTAACACGTACCAGTTATACAATCCACGGGCAGACGTCCTCCTGTGAAGGAGCTCCAACGCCGTCCAGGCACCAGAGAAGCTAACGATGTATGACAGGACGACGTAGCCAGCATTATACGAATGGCTAACGGAATGGCCTGCCTGCAAGCTGAAATCCATAGTGGAGGGTGGTGTTACGTTGCAATTTGAGGTTGTTCAGTGGTGACGGGATGAGATGAAAGGAATTGGCCTTGAGGACGTCCCACTGTACCTTGAAGCCTCCAGCGTTGGATTTTGGACCTAGAGTTTGCAGTCCGACCAATACCTGTGAGGAAAGATGGCTGTGGCCTTGGTATTGTCCTGCGATGTGCTTCGAGAATTCCTGCTGTGTTGCGGTTCAACAGTGCAATAGACCGCCCAAGGCGTTAACGGTGATTCGAAGGTACCTCAGTACGAACCAACAGAGCTAAGATGTCAAGCCGAGCGTGATTCAATTACGAGAACCCTTGATATCCCATTGCAGTCTCTAATAAGATTGGACTCAGGAGTTGGCGTACCCAGAGTATAGGAACCAGAAGACAGATCAATGCAATGGTTGAGAAGGAGACGGCTTAAAACACCAGGAAAAGGCTGCCAAGTTCGGGAGAAAGTACAATACGCTCTCCGTCATAATCTTACACAAGGTACATGGAGCTTTAATTACCTTGACGGCAGAGTAATGGTCTCAATCGGCCGATCTAGCAACCTACAGACTCGAGGTGGGGAAATATAGTTCAGCGGACTCGGAGGCTCTTGCGGTGAATTCATCTTGCCGATATCGCCTGCCTCTACAAGTACATTGTGAAGTCAAAGTTCCCACGTTGGTAGGGATCTAGAAGCTGAGGCTGCCTGTCTGGACAGGGCTTAAGGGAATGTGGCTTCAGGGACAGGCCATATTCTTTTACTCCGGTGTAAGATATTGTGCTGAGATACCCTCTCGGTACCGGAACTCCTGAAGTGAGGGCGCTTGTTTAAGTATGCAGATGGCAAAGCTACATCATATCCTACAGAAGATCGGAAGATCTGCTTCACCATCGCTTACATGATCCTGGTCTGGCCATTGGCTTTCTGTCTAGAGTCAGACAGCATTCACCAGAGATACACAAAGGAAGGTGCGAACGCGTTCAGCGCAACATGTACTTACCTCCTAGGTCCTGCATACAGAAGCCGACTCTGCCATACTGAGGTAGGTGCATTACTCCTGAAGTTGGGAAGCCAAGGACCTGCAGCCGCATGTACTTCCTGATGCCAGTACCAAATGTCTTTGTGAACAGATGAACACGATGGAAAACAGCCGGACCGGGACGGCCCTATGGTTTCGCTTATCGATCTGTGGGAGCCTGCATCATCTCAATTCCGGCCTCCGGTTCTCAATCTAGCCATTAAGGGTCTTCTGCTTCAGTACCTTAGTTGTGAATATCCATACCTCAGAGAAATCCATTTCCCCGGCACGACCAGGCATGACGGAAGGTCTTACAGCAGATCAACAGACGTCTCCTTACACCCGCCTATGTCGGAGCCCCTTTTTCGCCGCACACAGAGGGCCTGTACTTGCATATCTCCTATTTTGATCTCGCACAATCAAAATGGAGGCTCTTCTGTCATACTTCAGCGCTAGAACAATTGCCGAAACACGTCCAAGCCTTTTGTTAAGGTTATGGTCCGGTCGGCCCTACAATCCCGTTCCACTGCAGACATATGTGGGAGCTCCTGTCTAGTGGTATGTTGGGTCAGAACTGTTGCTGTACCATGGATTCACGGTCAATTCCATGTGGTTGTTTAACCTCACTTGGGATGTGTTCAAGCTTGGGTGAGATGATAGGGAAGGGGTATATGGTATATTCTAGAGTTGCTATCGGTACAAGCTACAAATAAAAGCTCGTGTCAAGCTTCCAGTTTGAGATCTCTGTCAACCACGAAGCATATCGATGTCATTATGCGCAAGGCCTTCTACAGGTAAGCAGAGCGATAAACGTATTAAGACGCTGTCAAGGCAATAATTCACCAATCGTGGGAAAACCCCGATAGAAGAGTGGTAAAAAGTAAAGCCATTGAACAACCATTCCATGCGTTGTGCATAAATGCGTGATATTCCGACAAATAAACCAAAGAGGCATCACCTTGAAGACAGCGATGCTAGTCATCCATCTCCTCCGCCTCAACCTCTTCCGCCTCGCTGCCCAGCTCTCCCTGGACTATGTCCCCATCTGCTTCCCCGTCACCACCCTCTTCCTCCCCGTCACTAGACCCACTCCCTTCACTCTCACCCTCACTCCCAGGATCAAAGTTCTCATCCTCCTCCTCATCCTCATCTTCCAAATCCTCAGCCTCTCTCGCCGCTTTCTGCAGATCCCCTTCCTCTGCTTCCGGATTGGCGTCTTCTCCCTTCTCTCCCTTGACTCCATTAATATTCAACTTCTTCGCTCGCCGCTGTTCGGCCATGCTTGCGTCTTGTAGTTGGTGTCGCTTTATGTAGGCGTCAATGCCGGCAAAATCCGCTTGGTCTAGCATTGAGAATTCGAATTCTTGGGTTTCGGTGGATGTAGTAGTGGTGATTACTAGATTGAATGTTCTTTGCAGAACGGAGGTGTATGAGACTGAGTCGATGGAGTCGAACGCAAAGAATTCGAGGGGTTTCTTGAAGCCCCATACGATGCCTGTCGGCAGAAAGAACAGGAAGCCTGGATGAAAGACGTTAGCTTGGAGACGAATGTACGACCAAAGCAGTAGGGTATTGGGTTAGACTGGTCACTGGCCGGATCGAAGAGCTGAAAGGAGAAGGTACAACTGGACAGAGCGGAGGGTTGATCTCATGGGAAGTAGGCGTTAGGGCGACCGGGCGACTTAACGAATACACAGCAAAGATATTTGATGAGAGACAACAAGGTGAATGATGCTTAGATGATAGAAGACTAGGATAGATGAATTCTAAATGACGAAAGACACACCATCTTTGCTTCCTCGGAAAGCCTTGACATGTACTGCCTTTTCTCCCTTTCTATTTGCCTGAGCTGTCTGGCTCACAAACTCCTTCTCGTCCGGTACTATCACTCTTGTCTTTCTACTCTTTAAACGCTCATTCAGTAGTCTTATCAGTATGTCTTTATACATCTCCTCAGGTTCAGCGTATATCTCGGATCCGACAATTCCCGCCTTTGGGACATTGCCAGGCACAGTCCAGAGTACTTGCTCGGCCGTAGAGTCCGTGAACACGCAGAAGTTGTGCTGCACTTGGGCCTTTTCCGGCACCGGTAGACAGACAACATGCTCAATGTCGCTCCACTGCACTTGAAATTCCGTTCCTCCAGTTGACGGGTTGGATGCGCGGAGACCTTGATTTTGTAATTTTCCAATCTCCAGAGTGAGCTTCTTGCGCTGCGGCACAGAGAAAGATATCTCTTTTATCTCGCTATATGATTGGTTCTCCCAGTGTCCGTTATTGACGCCGTTGCCATGCATGCTTCCCTGCTTTGTCTCCTGCTTTGTATCCCCATTCTCATTCAGCTTTCTCTTTTTTGACGCCTGAGTGTATTCATCGGTGCCAGCAGACGACTTTGCAGGGCAAATGTATGTGGAGATATCGTAAAACAATCGCTCCAATTCCGGATGCTTGGCTTAAAAGCAGCTCTGGTCAGCTTTACCAAATCGAAGCGGTTACGCAGATGACCGTACCAATAGCCTCGTAGGTTCTCTTCTGCAGATCAGGTCGCTCAGCGAAAGCTTGGTCAATAACAGACATGCCCAACAACCAATGCTCGTAAGTGTTGGAATTTTATCTGTGGTTTGGTTGGTATTTTCCGCCCTATAGGGCTGTGGCCCGTTAGTAGAGCTTTTACCTTCCACCTCCTACCACAGCACACATAGAGAGTACATAGTAGATGAACCCGAGTAGAAGTTAGCTTATTCGGTCTCTGGGTGTGTTCAGTTTATACTACGGTAGGGTCTCTAAATCTTGTTAGTACGGTGGAGCAGACCTTGGGGGATAGCAGGGGAGGTGGTAGGTCAACTTAGTAGGTGACTGCACTGAGAAACGGATAGCGTACAGCCTTGCAGCAGAAGGCGCTTTTAATCATGGATCGTACACTCCTTTTCAAGCAGGGCTCAGTAAGTCGTTCTTCACATATACAACGAGATGGATCCTGTCTCAGTACTTGGCGTTGCAGCTTCAATTGTCACCCTAGCAGGAGTTATTTCCAAAAGCCTACAGTCTTTACTTGATCTACAAACAAAGTATAAGAAAGCAAACCTAACTGTAAGCCTACTTATCGGACAGCTGTCTACCCTTAAAGCTGCTTTAAATCAAATTTCTGCTTGGATTGATACAAGTCTTGTCGATGCACCCCAGCATCAACAGCTGGTGGCAGATCTTACGACGTCCCTTAATGGCTGCGAACTGTTGATCCTTCTACTAGATGACCGACTAAAACATCTTAAGAGAAGCTCGACTGTGTCACTCAATACTTTGGGGAGAGCTCAGTTGCTATGGGGGGAGAGTTATATGCACGAGTACCTAAACCAGTTGAATAACCAGATCAGTGCTTTGAATCTTCTTCTTACAGCTTTGCAATGGTTAGATCACAATCATCCTCTCATACTCATACTGATGTGTTTCAAGTCGATCTCTGTTCGAGCAGGGAAATCTGCTGCGAAGTGAGAAAAGCCGTCACCTGTTCAAAACGATTCAAGATGATACCTCATCCTTGCTCTGGCTAAGGGACGTTGAGTCAACCTACACGCCGAGAAGTGTTTTGGTAGATAATTCCGAATTAGTTGATACGGATTTTGAATTTGACCGAGAGATCTTCACTTCTAGGGCCTATAGGGAGGCCATGAAGTCTCATATGAAGCGAGCAATCGCCAGCGGGAGTACGGATCAGCAAGACAACGGACAATTCTTGGCTAACGATATGGTGGTCCGTGATCATGCTACGGCTCATAGAATTATTGAAAACCACGATGTGGATTCGCAGACGAGAGAGGAACAATTTAGGGAGCTCTCGCCCGCTGGTCATACATTTGAGGATGATGTCTGGGATCCCGGTGATATTCGACCACAGGCACCTATGACTGAATTTGGATCGTATCAAAACCAGGGTACGCCTAGACACCAGGACATGATCTCGATTCCTAAGCCTCTCTCCAAGCCGGAAGAGGACCCATGGATGTTGCCAGAGTTGACGGCCAGGACGGTCGAGAACACCCAAAGCCGCTTGCGGAGAAAGCTACGTCGCGGATTGATAACCATTCCCCACGCATTAACCCGGATGAAACATATTAGCTCCCTGCAACGCAATTTGAAGAGTGTTCCCAATACCCCAGATGGAATCATGGCCACGCTAGAGGAACATAGACAGAAAGATAAAAAGGCCAAGATTCTACTGTTGGGCACATCAGAGAGTGGCAAAAGCACTCTTCTGAAGTCGTTGAAGTTGTTGCATGAAGGCCCTTACACTACGTCGGAACGAATTTTCTTTACAGAAATTATTTTCGATATTGTTATTCAGAGTATGCGTGTCATTTTAGAGGCAATGGAAGGACTGGAGATACCTTTAGAAACTTCACAAAACGGAGCACACGTCGTAACCATATTTATGCAACCTCGTTACCCTGAACAGTACACCCTCTCTCCAGACGTTACAGAAGCTATAAAAATTCTCTGGCAAGACACTGGGGTGGTCACATGCTTTCAAAGATCTCGAGAGTACCAGCTGCCTGATTGTGCAGAATAGTAAGTCTTCTGGACAATGTAAGGGCATGGATCATCTGTCATTGTTTGGACACTGAAGGATTTGGAGACAAAGTAGCTAAGAAATTCAGTGTCCTGCTGATGACATATGACCTATAATCTTATATTCAGTGGACATATGCTAAATGATTTTGCAAAGCTTTTTCGATGCCATAAATCGCCTGGACCATGCGAACTATTTACCCACGGATAAAGATATTCTATACAGTTGCGTTAAAACTACCGGCATAACAGAAACGTCGTTTTCTATGGACTGGATGTGTTACTCGATATTCGACGTGGGGGGCGCACGATCGGAGCGAAAGAAATGGATTCATTGCTTCGAGGATGTACATACCATCCTTTTCACGGTCGACATAGCAGCTTACGACAAGCTACTCTTTGAGGATGAGACTGTAAATCGAATGCAGGAACAACTCACTTTATTCGACTCTATCTGCAACTCAAGATGGTTTCTAAAGACAGACATCGTTTTACTCTTTCACAAAGTTGACGAGCTGAGGAACAAATTGGAAACGTCTCCCATCGATAAGTACGTCCCTGATTATTCTGGTGGAAAAGATTTCGACGCGGCGAAGTCCTACTTCAGTAATTTGTTCTTAAAGCTCAACGAACATGATGATAAACCAATAAGCGTATACTTCACAGATATCGAAGATGAAACAAGATTTGCGAAAGTGGCTCATGCCTCTATCTTAGAGGGTATTAGCAAGCGCCAAAACTCGGCTTCCACATCTATCTCAACTCCGACTTGACAAGATGTTGGCTAGTGTGGTGAACGACATAGTCAAAGGATTCACTCGTCAGCAAGAGTACACCTTAACGCAAAAGCTATGACCGAGGGAAAATTTCTTGCTAAAAGTCTTGTCCTTATCGTTGTTGGCTCTGAAGTCGGATTTATGGCTCTTATAACAAACCTGTTTACCCAGCTCGAGACTCTGAAGCCCACAATGCAGCCGCATACAAGATCTGCAAACGCTTTACTCGATTGGTGACATACCCGGGGGGAAGGAGCTTGGGTCCTGCCGCTGTCTATACGCTAACATCTACGGAACACTGCGCATGCACCCCCCCTTCCCTGTCGACTGGCCCCTTTACCGCGGAGAGCAAAATGCATCCTTGAGACTATGGCATTCAAGAAAGTCTTGGCGGGAATTCTCTGCCTCCAGGACTACAGGATGTCACAAGGTGAGAGCGGGAGGATGGGTAAGGGATCACCAGCTCCAGCAAACATTCGACACAATATCACGCAAGTTTGAGCTGATGGCTTGCCTTGCCAGTACACCTGTTGCGGGAGGTTAGAAGAAAGCCAGGAGAGCTTATCCGCTGACACATTCTTCGTCACATAGATCTCTTATCTTTTAACATATCGAATACTAGTACGTCCCTCTCGAATTCAGTTTTCCATGGCGATAGAGTGTACTGTACTACCGCTTTTTCAATGAAGCAACGATGTTTTAGGTATGTAGAGTTGTGCCCATCCTAATATGACCTTTGTGTGCTGACCACATTCCAGTACCCAAATCATGAATCGATACTGTTCTTGCAACTCACTTTCCAGAACTAGTAAAATCCCCTTCCACCCGGTCTCCTTGCTGATCCTCATCGTGGCCGCGTCTTTAAGAATGGCTCTACATAGTTTATAATCTCAAGAACAAGCCGTCCTCACCTCGCGCGAGACCCCCGTGACGTTTTCCCTCTACGGTGTGAGTGACATATACACGCATACCTCTGCGTCATCGGCGCTTTACTTACTACCAAAAGATCAGATGCTCGAGACGTCAGGCATGAGATACGCATTATCAATTCGATCTAGAACGATAACGATAGGGGGTTTCATGTAACGTGAGGTTTGCGCAAGAGAGGCTGAAGGGTATCCGCAGAGGCAGGGGCGCTGGAAGTAGGGAAGAGGGGAGATGGCAGGGGAGATGGGATTAAGGAAATAAGGGGATGGGGGGTGGGCGTTTCGGTAGTAACGATCAGGGTCTCACCGCGGGCGTTTCGTGGCTAGGCGGGAGTTCAGGAGCAGGGCTTCCCTTAAGAGGAGTGGAGAAGAGTACTGTAGAGGGAAGTGGGGGTTAGGGACCGTGGCGGGATATGGGGCGATAGGGTCTTTTTGCTACGGTCTGTCAATTGCCCGTTTTACACCTCAGGAGAGTAGGTTGGGTAGTGTCGAGCCGTTTCAAGGGCCATGTTCGGTCTTTGAAGAGAGTTCCCTTGTGATATGATAGAATGGCATTTTGACGATCTTCGGATAAAAGCCAATGTATTGGATAGAGGCTATGGCAATCTCCGAATATAGGGCTAGGGCTAGGGGATCCAGAGTTTTCACCTCCTTCCTTCGTTCATAGCTTCCTACAGTAGTTCAACCAATACATACACATGCACAGATGCTCCTCCTGACCCTCATACCTCAAGACTTAACCTCAACCTCAACCTCCTCGTTCCCAATCCCTCTCTTCTTCGCCTCCTCCAGCATAGCCACAGTAGCCGTAGCCCCCACCCTCGTCACCCCCAGCGCCTTCATCATAATTAACTCATCCAGCGTCCTGACGCCTCCTGCAGCCTTGATTTGCACCTGGTCGCCGCAATGCTTTCTCATGAGTTTTAGTTGGGGGACCGTGGCACCAGAATAGTTGTACATGCCGTTGGATTGCTTGACAAAGCCGTAGCCTGTGGAAGTTTTGACGAAGGCGACCCCGATGCGGGTGCAAATCTCGCAAAGCTTGATTATGTGTTCGTCTTGAAGGTAGTCGTTCTCGAAGATTACCTTGAGGATTGGGGCCGAGCTGGAGATGTATGGTTAGCATCCAGCTTTCACAGGCTTTAATGGGAACAGTACATCAAATATTTCAAGCATGATGCCAAATACGTAAGACGCTCAATACGAGTAATCAGACAAGCAAGTTCGTATATTTCATGGATTGCATATGTAACTAAGAAGCCATGCAATAGGCCCAAATCGAAGTGGCTTTAAGACTACAAAAGCTCTCCCACAGTCCGCAACATAAATGTCCCTGTCCAAGCGAGCTATCTTCCCAAATTGTGTGGTGAGTGCTCACAAGGACAGACTGAATGGAATTTTCCCAAGATAGCATAAACGGCGTATACTCCTGTTTCGGTAAAAGAACTCGCTCCGTAGATATAGGAGAATAGAAGTTGTATCCGGGCAGCTTCAACGATAACGTAGCACACATAGTACAAGCCAATTGAGACCTGAAAACTTGCTACAGGAGAAATCACTCACCCAGACTGTGGACCACTCTTTGTGACTGCCTCGTTGACCCACGCAATCTCCTCCTCTACATATGTCCATTCCCCACCCAAGACCTTCCCCACGTTAACCACCATATCAACCTCCTGTGCCCCCGTCTTTACTGCCTCGGCTGCTTCGTGGACCTTAACAGCAGTAGTGCTATTTCCGTGTGGAAAGCCTATAACGGCGCAGATATTCACCGAACTGCCTTCCAGGGCATCCCGGGCTTGTGGTATCGAGAAGGGTTTGATGCAAGCGGTAGCTACGTTGTATTCCCGGGAGATCTTAAGGCCTGCGGCGACCTCTTTGTCTGTCATGGTGGGGTGGAGGAGGGAGTGATCGATCATTTTGGCAAGGGAGGACAGAGAGACCCGTATTTTCGAGGGACAATTTGTCGTAGAGGAAGCCATTATACGCACAGTATTGAAAATCTTATAGCAAAGGTACTGAAGCCGTGAAGGTTTTCCAATGGCAACTGCATAGCGCAAGTAATCGCGTCCTGTAAGCGAGGCGGGAGCTTGGTTAGATTGCCTCGATTAGGGCTGGTAACACGTTCACTAGGACTGCTTTATCAATCTCAATTACAACAACTGCTTCTATGTATTAAGAAACAGCTACAACCAAAGTACGAGAATTTCCCAGCCCCATATCGTGTACGCGCGGAAATGTCCTCCTGACCTTCTTGCAGCTGCCTTGCATATCCATATCCAAGGCCCTGGGAAAGCGAGACAGTAACATCGAGGCGGCGTGGGCAGCGTTGCTTTTGTGTGTCCGCAATTAGCTGCAGTTGCAGCAGTGTAGCTAACCTGCATGTTGGCTAAATATTTCCTATCAGCCCTGATAGCAGCGCTCTCTTTTATGGGTGGGATCATCCCCCCGCAACAGTCTAAGTGCACAACCTTGGCTTCAGACTTCATTCAATACCCTCATCTCACCCTCTGGGTTAGAACATGATAGGCTCTGGCCGAGATCAATTCACCCTATAATCATATAGGGTTCAGCCTGTATCATGACGGAATTATCTATACAAGGCTATGGGCATGCGGGAACTTATTTTTGGCATCCTTGTATTATCCCACGTTCCACCAAGCATTTCATTTCTGGAACACATTTCTATGTTTCATCACTAGGCAAGAGAAGCTCCGCCTCGACACTACAACCTTCAGCTTGTGTTCCAAATAGCTATATCGGTCATTTCACGTTTCTTAGTATGCTACGCAGTTACTTGCTTTGTTAAGGGGTTCTTCTCTCTAAATACTGGGAAAACGAAGGTCTAAGGGTCAATTCCCTCTAAAAAAGGTTTCTTTGTGGTTGAATCTTTCTTAGAGCATGCTGCTCTTCTGGTTACTCACACACGTATGTCATGGGGGTGCATCTCCGATGCAAGGCAGCTACAGTGCACTCAATACTTCTCAATACCCTCAACACAGCGACCACAATCTACAGCCAACTTCAACTATGCAGACAGTATCTTGGCAACAAGAACCGCAATTTCGAGGCACGTTTCGACTCCTTGTTAGCTGTGTGATAACATTATCATTGTGTGTTTGGACAGCTATCCACTTGAACATTGTACGTCTGAAACGGCCCAAAATATGGTAAACTAATACCAGATTCGCAGCCAAGGCAGCATACCTCAGCTTTCAAGCACTATATGACGAAGACACGATGGGTAATGATGGGTTTGTTTGGTCCTGAAATGGTTGTCTACGTCGCATGGCGTCAATATAAGTCAGCTTCTCTCCTAACGAGCTCTATGAACGAAGTCTTCAAGGAAACTCACCAGAAGCGCAAGCATCCCTGGACCATCATTCATAGCTTCTATGCCGGCATGGGAGGATTCGTCATAGAAACCGCCGACCCTCTTGAAGAACCCTACATAAGTGGCTCACCCCGTTTGTCATTAGGATCTAGAGGCGTGCTTTTTGTTGCTAGACACGGAGGTCACATCCCCGATGTGTCGAAAGCCTTCATTTTTGACCGGAGCAAAGCGGATAAGGTCGGAAAATGCCTGGTCTGTCTACAAGCTGGTTGGGCCATTGTCGAATGCATAAGTCGGCTTGTAAACCATTTACCATTGACTCTACTTGAGATCAATACCCTTGGCCATGTACTTTGCGCTCTTCTTATGTACTTGTTCTGGCTCCGGAAACCTCTAGATGTCAACGAAGCGACGGTACTTACAGGGAAATGGACTCGCCCTATGTGTGCGTGGTTACTTATGAGCAATTATCTTAGTTGGGGTCCGAAGAAACCGGGGATTGAATTGTCGGATCTATACGTGTACCCAATGGGCACAAGGGAGAAGCCTCCCCCAAATGGTCTATCTCCAATACCTGCTCCAAGCAACTACGGAGAACACGAGGCTGGCATTGGGCCGGATGGTACAGTCTCGGAAGCCGAAGCCGATTCTAACGAGGCTGAACCTGTTTTGGCCACAGTGTCAGGAGAAGTTCACATTGATCTAGAAAATGCTCATACAGCACCTGTACCTCTTCAGGAATTCGAAATCCTTAGCGGCACAGTATTTGCCCTGAGACCGGATAGTTCACTAGATGAAAGCTGCCTCATTGCAGGCCCTAGATCGCCAGTGAGAACGGTAGACCTGGATCAGCTCACCATTACACGATGGAAACTAGCATCGAGTTTTATATCTGACCATTGGGATGTGTTCGGAATCGACCCCGCTGAAGGCCTACCAGAAGGACCTCTGAGACCTAACGCAAGCGAATTTAACAATCTTATAATGCTAGAGGTCCCAGATTGGCCAGGCCTCGATCAATTATCTGAGCATACAATGTTCACACTCGCGAAACTATGTACAGCGACAGCTTTGTACGGTGGATTGCATGCAGGAGCTTGGAACTCGGCCTTTCCCTCTGCTGCTGAAGGTTTACTTTGGAAGATATCGGCCGTCCTCATCACCGGCTCGGGCTTGAGCATTTCCATGGTTGCAGTGTTCAAACACTTGAACAACCAAGGCAATTGGAAGCAGGTTCTGAGAAGTTATGCTTGTCGATTTTTGGCCATGGTCCCCGAAGCAGAATGGGCGGCGATTATAGAATTCAGTGAATGTACGGCCTGTGCCTACGTCACTCTAATAATCGTCCCCGTATTCATTGTAGCACGACTATACCTCATCGCGGAAGCATTTGCCAGTCTGCGTGCGCTACCCATCGAGGCATACCAGACACCGATATGGACGCAATGGATACCTCACCTGTGAGAACACTCAGTAGAGTAGTTGAAAAGCTTGCAAAGCTCCACACCACTACCTTGTCATTGACAGCTAAGGACCGCGGTCAATTCTGCTCTTACTTATCCTGTCACGGTGCATCACCTCGTTGGGTCTCGCAGGGTCGATTTCGGCAGCACCACTGTATCCTAGCAGCAATTATAACCAGGTTAGGAGGGGGCTGCAGCAGCGCAAGCGTTGAAGCTAGCTATCCGGGACAGGCAAATCTTGCGAATGTCGGCTTCAATGATATCGCAAGCTCGTTCCACTGCTTCCTCAACTTGGTATTAGGTTGGCTCGTGGTGAGTATGGCAAGGTCGTGTGATGAGGAGGTGGTATGGATAGGAATGGTTGATGGAGGGAGTAAACGGTTGGAACATATGATAGACTGGCCTTTTTGATAGTCTAGATTTCAAGTCAAAGCAATCGATTCTTCCAAACCACTTGTGCTTTCCACACGAGCGGACTGATTATCAGAATGTTGGCAGTGAGCACAGTGAGCTTTGACTCAGCCAAGACTTGAGCACCATCTCCGGGCAAGACAGACATGACCACGAGCTCAATGAAGGGGTTTGCGGCCATTGTGAAGAACAAACACAACTACCACAAGTACTCGTACACTATGCGAACGCGTGAGCAATCTGCCAAGCCACAGGCGCGCACCCAAAGTCGCAGCGTACTTGCACACAGACTTTAAGGAAAAGCAAAACTTCCTGTAATGTGGAAGGACAGTTGGAGTGTTAAAGAGTCTTTTTTTTCGATTGTAATAGACTTGTTTTCGTAACGATTCAGGCTCAACTGAGATGCATGCTTCCAGAGGGAGGTAGAAGTCTCGGTACAACACTAATTCCTCTCGAAAAGTTGTTTCACAGACTTTGGCTCTTGCGCTTCAGCTTTGATCTTTCTCCTGTATCCAATAAGGGTCTCATAGCATCGGCCACGGCTGGGCTGCTGGATATTCGCTGCTTAGCACGTGGCGCCGGTTCTGTTCGTCGGGTTGGAATCCATGTAGGTAAGGAAACGCGGGTTGAGGAATCATCTTCAGTGGAAAGCACTACTCTAAGGTTGCATACAGGAGATGCCCATGACAATCACAGTCCACAACCATGGGATTGGGATTGGGAACAACGCACCACGAATTATAAGCTTATGCTCGATAGATCTACAAGGGTTCGTGTCGGGAGTAATACATAAAGCTGCCAATCTGCTAGAAAGGAGAGACCCACCCAGACCGGTTGGTCGTCGAAAGCATCAAGCTGATATCACAACGCTGCGGTCAAGCCTGTTTCCTCTATGAACGTCAAAAGACCACAGTTTACCGTTTACCGTTTATTACAATTTACAAGCACATGAGATGGCAGCTGCTCTCGATCCCAACTGCCTTCAAATCCCAAGAGAAGTGGACCGGATCGCCATCAGTCTACAAGTGGTTAAGCAAGCATAGCGCAATCTCAGTGGCTTGGGCTTGGCAGTCGCGTATCGTGGAATCGGCAGTTGGTTCCGATTTCAGGGTCTGGGGTGCCAAAGTGAAATCGAGCAAAATAAGGTACGAAGTAGTCAGGTACCTATCGATAGAGAGTAAAGTGTGTTTGTTGGCCGGTAGTTGACGAAACACAGTACTGACGACCGCCCTGATCCAGCTCCTTGGTATTATATTACAGTACAAGAATGCATCTCATGCCAGGGGTGTCTGTCCGGGAATATTACCGACATGATCCCGGTAAAAAAACACTCTAATGCAAAGCATTGATTCGGTACGCCTCGGCGCTGAAATCAAGAGATGACGGCCATCTCTCTGAATAGTCAATACATCGCGTGACTTGACTTCCATCTACTCTAGAGCCGACAAGATAGAGTTGAATCCAGGGCCATATATGTACTCTCTTTCAGCCCTTCGAGCGCGCCCCCTTCTTTCGTCCAGCTCTCATTGGCTCCTTCCTTGACTGTCTTTCTCCCCCGTGAGACAGTCATGACAACGCATGACATGATCCGCGACCATGTTTGTCGTTTGATGTTTGCTTCAAACAGTCCCGTGTGAGACCTGCCCTGTACTTGTCGACCTCTCCTTTCTCCTCCTCCACTCCTTGCCTCTTCTCATCTCCCAGTATGCCGAACAAGTATTCCCATGCGCTTGTTCTCTCTCACTATGAGTCTCGTGGGCTTATTGACCTCCACAACCACCCCACGAGACCACTTCCAGCTTCTTCTTCCGTCTCCGCAGACGGAATCCACCCTCGGCGTCACCGGAACCTTCCTCCAGCGACCAGAGCCCCGCCCACTCCATCTCCAGCCTCGATCAAACCTACCCCGCCGACGACAGCTGCACCTCGATCATCCGTAGTCCCGAAACCTACCCCGCCGACCCCCTCAGCTCCACCCCGCGCAGTGTTTGAAGACTCTCCTCCGTCTACCCCAGATCCACCCCCCTCCAATATACGCTACAAATATGCTCCTCCACCGAGCAAAAGTTCCCGCCGCTCGTCTCTGGACCAGAGGCCTCCCCCTCCAACCACGACTGCCCCACCTGCTTCATCCAGAGGCTACAAGCATATCCTTTCAGAGACACCAATCCGGCCCTACTCGTCCTTGGAATATCCGCCAGCCCCAACAGCTGTCACACGCTCGTCAGCCTTAAAAGAGATTCCTCGGAATGTCAAAATCCAGCCCCGCGTGTCTCTAAACGCAGTCGATACTTGTCAAACAGCCACAGCTCTGCCCCACCCATTCTCGGGCTTTAAAGCGCTCCCTGAGAATACCCAATCTCCAACTCACTTGTCTGTGGACTCGAATGATGCTCTTTCAACAGCTACGTCGTCTATTCCACGTCCAAGAGCAGCCGTTGCCACTCCAGCAACCACCTCTCGTCCCACGTCTCGTCCGCGCTCACTTACGACTACCCCATCCTTTCAATCCAGTCGTTCATCCCATCATACCGCCGACTCGATAATAACACAAATATACGCTCCGGACCCCATATCTCCACCTCCAACCCCACCATGCTCTTCTACCTCCTTCGAGACGGCGATATTGGCTCCGAAATCGGCTTCTCCTAAGCTCTTACCACGTCGCGAACCCCCGGCTATACCACCCAGGTCATCATCCATCCCTAGACCACCCAGCTCGTCGATTCATCATCCTGACTTTGATACGTTCAGTAGTGCAAACTCCCCAACCATGAGCTCCGCGAACTCGACTTTCACAAGTACATCGTCTTTCCACCAGACCCCGCGCACTTCATACTCTCGCATCACAAGCTCGCTTCCGTCAAAATCCCCCGACCGGGAGCCCGAGTTCAATCCCGATACAGCTCCTGCGCCCGATCCAGAAACCGTACCCTTTTCGCAGGGCCCTACCGCCATGCCTTGGGAAAATCTAGATGAGCTTCCTACCATCTTTCGCCATTCGATATCCTCGGAACATTATGATCTAGAAGCACCCAACACCCGCCGTTCCTCCTTTGACGAAGCCGCTCCTCCCCCTATAACCCGTCTCCCTCGTACCCGCGATGTCCCCCCTACGGCAACCAAGAAACCCCGAAGACTCTCCCTTACCCTCTTCAGATCTGACTGTGAAGCTATTTCCTACGACCGGACAGTTGCCGGACCCGCGCCGATTCCCGTTGCTACGGCAAAGGACTCGGTAGTAAAGGAGAGGAATAGTGCGGTTATTGAGAGGGAGTATGCGAAAAGGACGAGTAAAAGGACCAGCTGGAGCTTGATGAGTAGGATAAGCGCGGTAAGGGATCCGTTTGAGGATACAAAGAGGGGAAGAGGGTTCAGCAGGGCTGCTGGGACGGGGTATGTTTGAAAGAATTAATGGTATTATTGCAATGTTAGAAATGGGTCTATTTAACTGGGATGAAATATGTTATCAAGGAAATGGAGGTATGGGCCGGGTAATACTTACAACACCGCGGGAAGGACATAAAGAGAAGAAAGCTGTTATGGTTATGGAAGGTTGTGTCATGTGGCGAATACCCAGGGGTTATGTGATGAAGGAGTACTTTGCCAGAAGAGATATCCTTATTTGCAGCGAGCGAAGCTTAGAAAAAGTATTTGACGGGCGTGCTTCTGTAGCTTTCATCTAAATATGTATTGCTGAGCTACGCATACGCATACGCAAGTTTCGATAAAATGATGAATTATGTATTACCTCCATATGCCAAGTCCAGTCTCTCTTCCAACACGAAATCGAACCCTGCAAAAGGAACCGGGAGACGAAGAGAGGTAGCAGACTATGTACAGTATCCGCCTCCCCCCCTCTCACCGACACCCGAGGGTCTTTTTCACAGTACAAACCTTTCTTATACAAAAAAACCTTTCCAACCCCCTTTTCTGCCAGAAAGCTAAGGTAGCCAGCCACGTACGTTCGTTCACTTGCCGCATTGGGAAACTTGACAAGCATCTATTCCGTACCGCGCTTGTTTGCTCTCAAAGGGGGTTCGTGAGAAATAGAACTGACTGACTGACACGAAGGGGGGGTTGTTGGGAAGAGAAAAAAGAAGAAAAATTGCAGCTGCGAGTTAAAGGTAGGTAGTTGTGTAGTTGATCGTGCAAAACGGCTACCTTTACCCTATACCCTCTTTGCTACTTTTTTTTTCTTTCCTCCCACTTCTACCCGCCCCCAGTTCTTTGGCGTCTTTTATTCTAGTTCCCGGGGGGGAGAGAGCGGAAACGGAAACTCCGTGTTTTCGTTTTGCAGCGAGGTTTTCGAGTGGGAATTGGAGGTTTTTTTGGGGGGGGGGGGGGGTTCTGGGGTGGTTGGGTAGGTGGGTTGGTGCTGGAAGAGAGGTGCTGGGTGGTGGGTGGTGGGTAGGTGCTGGGAGAGAGGTGCTGGGTGCTGGGTGCTGGGTGCTGGAAGAGAGGTGGTGGGTGGGTGGGTGGGTGGGAAGGTGGGTGGGTGGTGGAATAGCGTGGTAGGTGGTGGGTGGTGGGTGGTCAACGTGGAAGGGGGTGGGGGTGGGGATGTAATGGATAGAAGGAAATAAACGTTGATCGGGGAAGGTTGGTTGGTACAGTACAGAGATGAGTGATGGGACGTGATGAGAGTGATGCGAAAGCTATCCATACTAATCCAGAACCCCTGATTTCAATACCCGCTTTTAATCCAGCGTTTGGCTATGTGATGTATGTAATGCGATAATGGTGCTGTAGACTGTAGTAACCATATCCGGAGCCCATACTTTGGTATCCATAAAACGTCCAATCTGATATCCATACTCGTCACACCAGCCTCCCCCAACCCGCTAAAATCCCTCTCTCCGCCTCCTCTGTTCCCCCACGCTAAATCCACCACCACCACCAAGACTTAACCCACCCAATCCACTCAGCCCGCTCCCCCGCCGCTCCCCAGACCTGGTAAAGGTGGAAGTTCTAGGCGTTCCGGGATAGGCGGTGTAAGAGTCTGAAGGCGCGAGCGATGCGTGGGATGAGGTTGGCGAGGCGTAGGATGAGGTAGTAGTGTATTGGGAGGAAGCGTTAGTGGCAAAGGAGGGGTGGTAGTCTGTGGGGGCGTAGGTGTAGGATGAGGGGGTGCGGGATGGGGGGAAGGAAGGTTGGAAGGATGCGGTGCTGAGAGCGGCTGGTTGGTGGTTTGTTGGTGGCTGGTAGTGAGGAGAAACCTGGGTTGAGAAGGATGAGGTGGTGAGGGTTGGGGAGGGGGGTTGCGGGAGCACTGGTGGAGGAGGTGTGTTTGACCTGGCTGGAGATTGTGGTGCTGGTTGGCGAGGGGCATTAAGAGAGGCGTTCCGAAACTCAGTAACGGCGATCCAACTCTCCTGCACCGTCATTACAAGCAACAATCCCAACCCCAGGTTCTCCAGCCCCGCACTGCCGTCAGCGAAAGGCCTCGACAAAGGGCTCTTCACAGCACTCCCCAGGAAGATTGCCAAGCCTAGCTCGCACCCGAAAACAACCATGTCGCTAAGACTCCAGAACGCTTTATCTTTTTGCATTACTTGGAATAAGTCCCGCCCTGCTACCACGGCCGCGAGACCTAGGCTCGTAAGCCGAATTGGGAGAAGGAAGCGTATGGGGAGGGCGGGGGCGCGGTACCAGGCTAGAGTGGCTAGGACAAGGAGGAAGATTGTTAGAGCGCGCTGTGAGGGAGACGAGGAGTTGTTGTGGTGCAGGGTTTTTTGTTCCAGCTGTCGGGCTACTCGAACTTCGGCGGGTTCGTCAGCGATGGTGAAGGTATTTGAGAAGATGGATTCGAGCCCAGTGTCCTCACGGTGGTCTGAAGGAGGGAAGAATTTTGGAGGGGCAAATTGCGGCGAGAATGTAGCTTGTTTGGAGGGTGAGGGCTCGCTCCCAACGTCCGAATACTCGTCCTGATTGTTGGGCGAGAACATACGATTAAAGAAGTTTTGAGGTTGTGGCGTCGACGGTTTAAGAGGCTGGGGCTGATTTGGAGCGTTCCGAAGTCTGTAATTCTGGCTTGTAGGGTTTGGAGGCAGCTTTCCATAGAAAGGGCTCGGTTGTACGGGTATAGGTTTCGGTTGCGCCGAGCGGTATGAGGAGGCTGGACGTAAGGTTCCTTGCGAGGGTGTCCAGTCCATGGCTTCGGAGTCATCTTCTTCCAGAGGCGGCGTAAGGGGAGCGCCTGTTGGAGGGTATGATGGCTGTGGAGTAGGAGCGAGATTGTTGATTGGGAATGGTCGGGTGCGAGAAACTCCCTGGCTATTCTGTACGTACGACTGGGTTCTTTGAGAATAAGCAGGTTGCTGTGCTGTATTCATGGAGGCCTGAGGCCTTCGAGGAATCAGTGGCTCTGGGCTTTCTTGAAATCTGACCAGAGGAGTATCATCCACTCGGACGGTGCGGTACGAAATAATGATGGACTGTCCCTCGATTAGCTTGATTATCGTAATCGAGTTCACAGACTTACCAAAGCCGTAAAGACAAGCATAAATGCATGGATCCCCTTCGTCGTTTGAGTATCGAAATCAAAGCTAGGAGTTTTCGCAAGTACGGCCCACGCAGCAAAACGTACAGCGAGGAATATGACTTGTAGTTTGTAATACTCGCCCATACCGATTATTCGTCCACGTCTAGGCTGGAAATATTCTTTGAGCCTGGGATTCCACCATACAGATAGAAGGCCGAGACAGAGCGCAAACCCGGCATTGGAGCTGTATACTTCAGCACACGCTGGGGTTATGTATGAATTCTGCAGGTCCTGCCCAATGCAATTTGACATTGATGTCGGAGATTCAACGTCCTGTAGACCGTCTGAGACCTCGCTCGCCTTAAGTGCGTTCATGAGATGCCACATAAATTGTCCTAGGAGGCTTGAATACCAGGCCACCTCTCCAACAGCAACAGCAGCGCTTTTCCGACTCCAAACCTGACGTCTGCCTCCTGATCCCCTTGTCTGCTCCATCATACGTCGTAGATGGTCTGTCTTTGCTGCATAGCCTGTCTGCTGTATCCTAGACCGGACTCTCGGTTCGCATTGCTCACAGATCTGCGGGTATCGTTCCTCCAGATTCTTGCGATATCGAGGATACTCTCTTTCGTACTTAGCATAATCTGGGTGGTCCGGCGAGGGATAGTACTCGGCCAAAGACTGCGTCAAGAGATGTTGATTCTTGAGGCAGATCTGGCAAAAGAGGGATTCTTCGGCCTGGGAGATTTCTGGAGAGGCTGGTCGAGGCCTTGCTAGGGCAAAGCGAGTCGGCGAGGGGGTTTGTAAAGCGGGAGGGTCTGTTATCTCGCCATTCTGCCATTCATGTTGTTAGCCGATAGCACATGGGTTGAGCAGAGAGTAAACAGACCTTGTCTAGGTAGTTCACGGCGTCGCATTTCTTGCATTGCCATTCTCCAAGATCTTGGGTATAAGTCTGGGCTGACCGGCAGCCACAGTAGAAGCACTCAAGCTTCCGTCCTCGCAATCGAGGCATGGCGCACAGTTGTGGGCTATTATAATCGTAGAAAGTTGACGGAGGGAGATAATTGTAGAAGGCTCGGAGTTTAGGCCGGGGTTTTGGCTAGCGTGCAACACTCAATAGGGGACAATTCACTCGTCCAACACTGAACACCATCTCACTTCAGACAACCTAAGACTTCAAGCTAGGATTCAACAATAAGAAGACGGGCTATCAAGTTAAGAACAATGTCTTGTGCCGGCTGGTCTTAATGGCACGTTTCTTAACACAGTTGTCAACAACCACAATATGTAATTTCATTCTTCTTTTTATTGGCACTTTCATCGCCCAGGCTCGAGGCCAGCGTTGTAGAGTCCAGTAACAATCTTCCTATGAGCCTTCGGTGTTGATACGATTGTCTATGTTCTAAATTACACTACCTCGTCCTTTGTATAAATCATTCAGCTTTTCCACTAGCCAAGGTTCCATTGGAACGGTTTTTAATTTATCGTTCAGTTGACCACAGCATGTTATCCCTATCCTTCGTCTTCGCCTTTCTCGTCCTCCTTTTCAGCACTCTCTTCGTAAGTCCCCGTAGCCAGTTCATTCTTACCAAAACCCGCCTCTGACTATTTCCAAGCTCCGGCTCCTCTACATCCTCCCCACCGTACACCCTACCCGGCCCCTTTCTCGCAGGCGCGGCAGCCCCACGCGTCTCCTCATTGTCCTCGGTAGCGGCGGCCACACCGCGGAGATGCTTTCCCTTCTTACCGACCTAGATCCTTATTCCTACAGACACAGGAGCTACGTCGTCAGTAGCGGGGATAATTTCTCTGCTCGGAAAGCTATAGATTTCGAGCGGTATCTTACCGAGAAATTCCCTAACACGCCAGAGAGCTATGATATCAGCTACGTGCCTCGCGCGCGCAGAATCCATCAAAATCTGCTTACAGCGCCTTTATCCTCACTTCGTTGTCTGTTCGCTTGTCTCTCAGTTTTACGTTCTCCAGCCCCTCCTTCGCCCTCAACCGCTTACACCTATCCCGATCTTATCTTAACCAATGGCCCCGCAACCGCCACCATTCTCATCTTTGCCTCTCTGTTGCTCCGATTTTTTTCAGTTCCGGGCACGAGCGGGAGAATGCGAACTATCTACGTGGAAAGCTGGGCAAGGGTGAAGGGGCTGAGTCTGAGTGGGAAGATCTTGATGGCGGTTGGGGCTTGTGAGAGGGTGCTTGTGCAGTGGGAAGGGTTGAGTAGAGCAGGGAGAGGGGAGTTCAGAGGGGTGCTTGTTCGATGATGGTATCAAGAAATATCGTCAGCTGAGTCATTATATATCATATGATAGATCTGATACCTTCGAAATTCGTCAAAGACTTCTGTTGATTATAAAACATGCTGGATATGTTAGCCATGGGCTTACAATATAAAGCTGTCACGCCCAGACCGGTGTGGGCTATACATGAAGCATATACCTACCTATAATATTGGAGGACACTACTAGAAATGTATCATCTAGGAACGAATCGCATTTTCTTGCTAAAGACGGTTGAAAGGACTCGTTTCGCTATGGAAGACCAGTTCATCAGTAATAAGTAGAAGATCTTCTTTGGATTATATTGGTAGCGTCCACTCTCTCAAACTCAAAGCGAAAGTAACGGTTCGATCTGGATTTAACAAGAAACGTAGACGTGAGAAGACTGACTATGCGGAAAGGCCTCTGAGCTGTGATAGTGGAGGTCAGAATATGGTGAAAATCTATATTTGAAGGTGGTTTGCCTAGTGAGAAGAATCTTGCAAAGTATAGAAGTATTGTCTACATGACGGATGGGTGCTCAAGCGAGACTGATCAAAAAGATCCTGGCAAAATAAAGACAAGAGGTCAAGAAACTAGAGGTAAGAACTTAGAAACTTCCATAAGGTCAAATACATCAATAGACAGCTGCTTTAAGCTTAGGAACTGAGAAGACCGAAGGCCACTGTGCGAAAGCTTAATTGCGCGTAAGCAATCTGCCTGATACGCTAGCCAGACTGCTGGAGCGCTAATTCTCGGACTGCTTCCTTAGTTAGTACTCCCTGGTTAGGACTCCACTGGGAAAGTGAGTCTACTGTTATAAGTAGGAGTGGCAAGCCTTGGATCCATCTTGCAGCCTTCAGCAGACTCTGGATGAGCCTAGTGTGGAGATACCTAGCGTGTATCGTTGAGTTCGGAAACAACTAACGGGTACCTTGCCGAAGCCCCTAAGTCTGGAGAGTAAAAGCATAGATCATCCGATAGTTATAAACAGAGCTCTGGTTGATGAGATAGACAGAGTCTAGCAATACGGTAGAAACTTCTCCCACTGGAAAAGCTCAGCATTCTGTTCGCACATTGAATTTTAAGACGGTCGATGCAGTGATTGATGTGTTGTGAGGGACAGCCGTGGGAAACATCTGGAGGAATCAGACGGGAGAGAACAGTCGATGTTGGATCAGCGGGCTGATCACTGGAGGAGGTGCTGCTTGACCATACATCCTTGCATGACGCAATGGGCGTGCTCTGAGGATTTATGGAAGCAGCAGTCCCGCTCTATTAACGACAAGATCCAGTGATAGTGTTTATGGCACATTTGGGTTTCGGTGTACTAGGTATGGTGTGGAGGCAGTATGTGATAGATCTGCAAGCCAGGATCCTAGATTTTCTGCCTTACCAAGTAGGCCAGCTCTAGCTTACCTAAGATCCCATCTCAGGGTTAGGTTGCCAATCTTATTTCCAGATTGGGGTACTCGTGGGGTAAAAGCAGTTTAGAACAAGCCACCAATGCACCCTTAGCACTTTTAGCCGCTTGTAGCGTTCTCACATTGAACGGCTTTTCGAAAATGAAAAAGAAAACGGGCCAACCTTTGGACCTTAGCTTCTGCAATGCTCTCAAGTGTCCAGAACGGTTTTGGGATTGGGAGGATTAGACTGACCGTGCAGGTGACCTCTAGACAGGCCCAACTGATGGTTTGTCGAACCTATGCAATCCTTGACTCCGGTCCCCTCGGCCGGTCCGTCTACGGCAGATGCAAGCCTAATCACCAACACCTTGTAAATGCCTAGCTTGTGATTCGTATGGCTTCCTTACGAATCCGCGCATAGGATGCCTTGTTAATTCGTTAAATTTCTCCGAATTTTTTGGCCAATCCCACAGCAATCGGGCCGCTGACCTGGGGCTCCCGAACTCTAACCTCCCAGGACTTCCTGTAGATCACGAAAAGGGGTGCGTGCTAGCCGTTCATGATTGCCAGAGCTAAAGAGTAGCATCTCTTCTTCCTGCCATTTCCTCTCAGTGACTTCATGGTGCATATCACTGACCAGTGATCCATACTAGTTGCGACCATCGAAATCCATCTTGTTCATTCGTGGTAGAGGGTTCCGTTCGATTGGAATTAAGAGTCGATGCGGAGGCGCTGTCGTTCCGCGCATGGTTTTCTATGGCGGCCTGAGGTGATGGAATCTGCATAAGAAATGTCTCTATGCAGTTGATGCTGCGAAAGAAACGAGAGTGACAGCTTTGCTGACACCCTAGTCCGAACTCAATGGGTGATGCCAGGGTCGCAATTCAGGTCAACCATTGCTCCGCCGAAACGTCAGATCCCCAGATTGTTGGACTAATGGTCGCTTTGCACTGTAACATCGGTAGTCTTATGAGAAGTAGACTACTTCGTACTCTTCAAGCGTCTCGCAATTGATTTCTTCAATCAAATCGGTGACAGATCATCTAGCATCACGGTCAACCAGCAGTACGACGGTGCCAACAACGTCTCTGCATGAACATGCGCTCTGAATGCATTTTTGGCTCGTGGCTTCGATGCAGCCTCTTGGCCGGTCCGAAAAAGAACTGTAAGTCCTAACAGTCCCTAGTAATCCCGCGGTTAAATTAACCCTTTGAGCTAACCATGGATGCTGAAGCACAGTACCTCCGTACTTTACCTAGCTGGGCACGCTGGGCTCCAGGAGATTGAACTGGTCTGGACCCTATGTATGTAGTAGGTAGAGTACTAACTATGCAACAGGGTATGATATGCAAACCTTCATCAGACTTCGAGACTCCCAACTGCTGCGGGCATGGTCGCCCTGTTATATTGCCTTTTCTCGTCCTCCTCAATGGTTCCTACCTATCGTCCATGCCCAATATGCTTCATGCTGCACTGTCGATTGGCTTTGTGGATGTCTGCAACGGGGAAGCTGTTGTAGAAACTCCGTATTGATTTAGATCTTCAAAACCTTCATAAACGTCCCACCAGCAGGAAGAAATCCAAACTTGTAGCACCACCTCAAATTCATTATTCTATTTACCGAAAACAACATTGATCGTGCGGGATCTAAATCATAGTGTTTCTTGGAGGGTATCTGACTGACCCATACTTTTAGACTACTACTGTCGACGGTTCTCCGATTCCCCCTTCGCCAAAAACCCCTGATAACCTAGATACATTAAACGGTAGTCACCGGCTATCACTAATCCCCATAGTCATCACCCAGTCACTCAGATATCTGTGCCTCACGTCATACTCCGTACTGGTTTTCCTTTCTCACTACGCTGTTGAAGTTATTGCTCTACGCTTCGAAGTTCGACGTTCGTTCCTCTCCTTCACTGCAGGCGCGTTCCTTGCATAGATACTGTCGCTTTCGACCTTCACACCTTGCTCCGAAACGCGGCTTTTGTTAGATCCCGTGGAACGAAACAGCTCTCTTTCCTTTTTATCCGAGTCCAGGACAAACACGGAGTCTCAGATAGTTGCCCGGCTGGAATCGACCTTGCTGCACCAGTTTATGCGGGTTTGCGCAAGAACCTTATTCGAGGCCTAAGAACAGCGGAATGTTGCTATGAACATGTTCGGGTATGCAGTCACTTCTCCAGCATTCCCAACTTTTGTTTCCATTCCCTTCCCCCACATACAAACAAGAAGCTTAAGTTCAAGTACGCTGATCCTCGTCCAGGTTCGCCCAACACAACAACAGACACGCTACCTGGCTTGATGGTAGAGCATAGAGAGTACGAGAGTCGACGTCTAGGATCGCCCTTCGGAGCTCCTTTATTCATGCTTATACACTGCACGCACAATTCGGCAAGTAAACCAAGATAGAACTCGTTGGCCTTATGTGTACACACCATTGGAGCCGTAAAATTTTCGAGAGCAATGGAACAACCTCTTGGCGAAAGAATATACGTCGCGCCGCTACAGATCACAAAAGATAGCTCGCGGACGCCGAGGAGCACTTCCGACAGCTCTCAGGCCACCATGACAACATACCAAACGACACTGTCACCACAGGCAAGCGGACAAATTACGCCACCCTTAACGCCGCGTGGTTCTACAGAAATCCTTACCTCAAAGCCAGACACATATCATGTGGGATTTCACACTTACCTACGCGCCTTTTACCCTTTTCATCCATCCTGGGATGACAGTTCTTCAACTGTCACATTGCCACTCGATCAAGGTGACGTGATACTCGTGCATTCGATACACACCAACGGATGGGCTGATGGAACCTTGTTGATATCGGGAGCACGTGGGTGGCTACCCACGAATTATTGCGAGGTTTACGATGTTGAACCCATTCGCAATCTCTTAAAGGCCTTGACCAACCTTTGGGACTTGGTAAGAGGTAGTTGTGATGGTAGTTTAGAAGCTCTTGCCAACCAAAACTATGCCCGAGGTCTCGTCGCAGGTGTGCGATGTCTATTGGTAAGTCCGATTGCACGATACTGAAATCCAATGTTCATATGGCTGATTCAACATAAAGGAGAAAACTGACTGTCTCAACCGCGAATCGCCGACCGTTCAATCGCACAACGGTCTCCGACGCAACCGCAAAGCCCTTCTATCAGATCTCTCATCTTTGGTCAAGACAGCGAAAGGTCTTGAGATTGTCGCAAAAGGAATCAGTGCAAACCATTCCTTCGATATAGATTTGGATGAGCTAATTCTCAAGGCATTCAAAGTAGTAACCCGAGGGGTTAAGTTCCTAGACATATGGGAGGAAGATGTTGGTCTCGTACAAAGTACAGAGCTATACTCTTATGCAATACACAATGCTCAAGATGATACTCAGGTCCCACCTACGCCACCTGCAGACATTACTGACTTTAAAGATGCGGACAAGGACGATGTGCGTGAAATGGTCGAAAGCTCTTCGAATGTGACGCGTCAAATGGCGGCAAACAGCGAAGATGCAAGGGATGCCGGCCCCAAACAAACAATTGTCCGCCCGCGCTACAGCCGTTCATCACAAACATATATGAGACCTACTACATCGAACTTATATCGACCAATCTCTATGCAAAGTAAAAGAGAGTCAATTTCTCACCGTGTTTCCTGCAGCATAAATTCGATAGGGTTCTCCGACGCGCATCTCGTATCTGCAAAACTCAACAGTTGCCATGATACCTTCTTAGGCCTTTTAGGATGCTTCATAGGCCTCCACTTGCAGTCGCGTTCGTCCTCTGAACTACTTCTCAATACTCAGCAGTCTGTCAGGTCGTGCCGGAACTTATTGACTACGGTTGAAGAGATATGGGACCGTGATATGCATCGCTCCGAGCTGCTGGGAGAAGCACGAGACAACATGTACAACAAAATTACCGACTTGGTGGAAGCTGCTCGCGAGGTATTTCGCCCTGCCGGCTCTGACGAAGATGATGGATTCATACCTGGCGAGGGTGAAGCATTGGTCAGTGCTGCAACCGCGTGCGTGCGGGCTGCTGGCGAATGCGTTGCTGAATCCCGGTTTGTACTGGAAAAGATCGGAGATTTTGCATTTGAGCCTCTTGGGCTTTGCATATCGCCTCGAGGACTCGAGGGGATTGATGACTTCCCACTTTCTGATGCAACCCTCAGCAAGACCAAAGACGAAGAGCATATACGTCATGAGGAAGAATCATATGACGTACCCGAACAACCAAGCAGATTCCCGCCTCCACCTATTGAGATATCAAGCGAGGACCATCTTATAACTGCGGAAACACCAGACAATTTTGCTAGGCCCGTCACGTCTGTGGAAGCTGTCGCTGGAGACGAGATAGGTGCTTCACGGCCTACATCACTGCAATCGTTGCTACCTCCGTTACCACACCTGGCAGGACCTTTGCTATCTCGGGACGAATGCCTATCGCGATCGTCGTTCATCAGCTGCGTTGAAGTGCAGACCAGTCCTACCGAGCATTCACCTACTGATAGCTTTGATATGTCGAGTGCTGGCGGCAGTAGCACCTATATTGGCAGTATGCGTGACTCGGAGGCTAGTATCGTGTCCCAGACGTCTACGCGAGCTACCTCGCCGGACGTAGCGTTTGCCCATAGACTTGGGATGTCTACACTTTGCGACAGCTTTTCTGCCAGTCAGTCTATGCTTAGCGAGGAATGCGCAGAGGTCGAGGCTAAAGTGCTGGAGAAGACTTTTGCTCACCAGCTCGTGTACAATAAGGATGGGCAGATCAGTGGCGGAACGCTGCCAGCTCTTATTGAGCGTCTTACGACCTACGATTCAACGCCGGACGCTACATTCGTCTCCACTTACTACCTGACTTTTCGCTTGTTCGCGACACCACGAGAATTTGCGCAGGCGCTGATTGATAGGTTCAACTACGTTGGCAACAATCCCCGTATTGCTGGCCCGGTCCGCCTCAGAGTCTCTAACGTCTTCAAAGGATGGCTGGAGTCACATTGGCGACCCGACTGCGATACTCCTGCACTTGAGCTGATCCTCCCTTTTGCGGCGAGGCAGCTGCAGCTAGTACTTCCCACTGCCGGCAAAAGACTTGCAAGCTTGGTGGAAAAGGTCCGTGCTGTCGATTCACCCCTTGTTCCTCGCCTGATTTCCTCCATTGGGAAAACGAATACTTCGATTGCGACATACGTAGCACCTGACGTTCCACTACCAGCGCCAATTATATCCAAAAGCCAGCTTGCAGCGCTGAGGAATTGGAAGCACGGTGGCAGCAACATCAGCATCCTTGACTTCGATCCGCTTGAACTTGCACGCCAGTTTACTATTAAGGAATCTCGGATATTCTGCTCAATACTGCCAGAGGAGCTACTTGCGACGGAATGGATGAAAAACTCGGGCTCGAGGGCTGTGAATGTTCGAGCCATGTCAAGGCTCTCAACAGATCTCGCAAATCTAGTCGCCGACTGCATACTCCAGCTTGATGATACTAAGCAGCGAGCGAGATTGATCAAGCGATGGGTGAGGATTGCGTCAAAGTGTCTCGAGTTAGCCAACTATGACTCCTTGATGGCTATCATCTGCTCACTCAACTCATCTACCATTCTTCGCCTAAAGCGTACGTGGGAGCTGGTCTCTTCCAAGACTAAGGCGACCTTGGAACACCTCAAGGAGGTTGTTGACGTCTCACGGAACTACGCCATTCTCCGACAGCGCCTACAGAATCACACTCCTCCCTGTCTACCATTTGTAGGTACTTATCTTACCGATCTTACGTTCGTCGACGTTGGGAACCAAACAACACGCCAGCTTCACAGCGATGGATCCGAAGACAGTGTTGCCGTCATCAACTTTGACAAGCACATGAAAACGGCCAAAATCATCAGTGAGCTACAACGATTTCAGGTTCCCTATCGATTCGTGGAGGTCCCTGAGCTCCAGACCTGGATGCAGGACCAATTGGTCCGTGTCCGCTCATCAGATGAGAGTAATGTACAGAGCTACTACAGACGCTCTTTACTGCTTGAACCACGGGAGCAGATGCAAAACAAACCATCGCCTGTAGCATCACAAACTTCAAACTCTAAAGACAAATTTGAGCGCTTCGGATTTGGATGGGCCCATTCGAAGGCGTCAACGCCAAGGGCGACCACCCCCATTTAAATTCTGATTGTCGTTCGCTCTTTACGAAACCTACCGTTCTACGTCTCTCCTTCCGACAATGTCTTCGGCATACGTGGGACGGCAGGCGCAAGATGAAAGGTGTTTGAGGATTCCGGGGTTGGCAGCGCCCATGCATTGTTCATTTCTCACGAGGCCTTGTTTGCCTTGGTGTTTATATTACCTTTGTACCTATCATACCAAAAGCCAGCGTCTGTGAGAGCTACTGTATCTTTTCAAGTTGTGTGGTCGAGAACAGCGGGTCGACCCGCATTACGGTCAATGAAGGCGTTACTAAGGTATCTATTCGCTCAGGATACCCCAAAGGTTGTGCTATTTAGATTTTGTAGGCTGCCGGTGTCAAGGCGGATAAGATTACATTCAAGTTTGGCAAGATTAAGATATGCCACTATGAGTGAATCTGCAGGTCACTCATCATTCAAATTACTTGTGATTATCGAGTCGTGTCGTGTCGTTTCGTTTGAGATATTCAAGTCACGTGGAAAAGTGAAAGCGCTCTGCGGGTCGGGTAAGGTACCTAAGGTACCTTAGGTATCGTACCTCCGTGAAGATGATGGATGAGTGCATGTTACGCTTCACGAACGAAGAAGCTGTTTCAATTGATCTTCACGCTCTACTGTGCGCTGGAACCACATATCCCCACTAAAGTACTACATGAACATGCTGCAGCACCTTCCCCATATTTTCTTGTTATATAACCACGCTTTCCTATTGCCATATTTACATTAGAAAATTCCATAATGGCTACATCAAAGGACATGAAGCGTAGTACAAGCTTACGAGACGGATCGTTGTCTCCCCCCCCAGTAAAGCGGAAATTTGAATCTACCACGACAAGTACGGGGTTATAAGCCCAGACAGCCTCTGATCATCTTGCTGAGCATCTGTGATAGAAAAAGCCGTAGCGAACTTCTTCGCCCCTTTGTCTAAAAAGGAGCCCGAGGCAATTAGCTGGCGTATAGTCAATAGCACATTGCTCGTTGGAAAATATTGCCCCTACACCGTTGACAAGGCAGCCGAACCACCTTTGACGAGAAGAAAAGTTGCAGCTTTCGATCTAGTAAGCCCTCCCGTGCTTCCTAAGGGTCATGTAGAAATGGAGTTGATTTGATACTGACTTCTTGGATTCAGGATTCAACGCTCATACAGACAATTTCCGGCAACATTTTCTCGAAAGACGCTTCAGACTGGCGATGGTGGCACCCGAGGGTCCCAATTGTTCTGAAAAAGCTACATGCAGACAAGTGCGTGATTGGGACCGCTCACCGCTCACTTCTCTATCCAAAGATGGCTGACGAAGGTGGCAACATAGCTATACTATCGTTATTCTTACGAATCAAGGCAGCCTAGGCCTTCAAACCGATCCAAAGACTATCAAGAGCGACAAACGGAGCCTCTCACTTTTCAAAGCAAAAGTTAGTTCCGTATTCAACCAGCTTGATTTCCCTATTGCGCTATTCGCCGCTACTGGTCGAGATCAGTATCGCAAGCCACGAATTGGAATGTGGAATGAAGTGCTTGAAGATTTCGATCTAGATGACCACGAGGGCCCCGACTTGGAGGAGTCTTTCTTCATTGGTGATGCCGGTGGCCGTCCAGCAAGGACCTCGGGCAAAGCTGACCATTCTTGCTCGGACAGGTGATATCATGAAAGGTCTGTGGTCAAATTGCACGAGCTGACGAAAGAGCCAGGGACTTTGCAACAAATGTGGGCATAACTTTTCATACACCTGAAGAGTACTTCCACGATGAGGCACCACAATCATACACAAGGGACTTTGATCCAAGCACGTACCTTCATCCAGTATCTAGCACGTCTACAGATACGAGTAAGTCTAACAAGTTCAATAAAGAATATACTAAGACTGGTTCAGCTCCCATTATCATAGAGAAGAAGAATCCTCGAGACATTGTCCTCTTCTGCGGCAGTCCGGCCTCTGGAAAGTCAACGTTTTACTGGCAAAGCTTGAGACCACTCGGCTACGAGCGGGTCAATCAAGATCTCCTGAAAACTGTAAATGCCCTCCACAAAAGCCTCTACTTCTCGCAAGTAAATAGTCAATAACCCTAGCTAATGTCGGTTTTTCATAGCGCGACAAATGCCTCAAAATGGCTTCAGCATTCTTATTAGAGAACAAATCAGTAGCTGTCGGTAAGTTTTAGGGCTCTCCAGCGCAAACTACCCTTACAAAACGCTCCAGACAACACCAACGCCGACCCAGAAACTCGCGCCGTATGGATCGACCTCGCCCAAAGGTCCAAAGTGCCCATCCGATGCGTGCACATGACCGCTCCGGCGAAGCTCTGCGAGCACAACGACACCGTTAGAGCACTATCGGACAGCGTCTTCAATCCCGAGAAGAGGGCTATACTTCCGCATTCTGCGTTTGCGAGCTTTGCGTCCAGATTCAAGGAGCCGAAGGTTCAGGAGGGGTTTCAGGATGTTATACGGGTCGAATTCCAGGTAGTAACCCCCCGCGTCTACATTTCTTTGTGCAAGGGCTAATGGGTAGATGGAAATAGTTTCGGGGGGATGAGGAGCAGCAGAGGATGTGGAGTAGGTATTGGATTTAAGCATGGTCACGTTGGCGTGGTCGTTGTTTTGATGCTGCTCATCAGTGCTGGGAGGGGTTTTCGGGTTGCAGTGGTCGATTACTATAGAGATCGTGACTGCAATACAATATATCAAAAATTAGTGGGAGTCTTGTTGATCTATTTCGAGTAACCACACCTTTTTCTTCATCTTGTCTGTTGTGTTAGGCCCTACTTTTACGAGTGAGGGCGAAGAAACCAAGGGAAACAGTAACACAGGTGGAAATTGAGGAGGAAGAGGGGAGAAGGAACGGTGCAAGGAAAGGACAGCAAAGAACGTGACTGCCGACTTGAGGTACTGAACCGTCGAATTAAACCCTCATATTGCTCTCTCTCTCTCTCTCTCTCTCTCTTTCTCCTCTCGAGAAACGGCAGCACAGAAGACTTCGTTGGATTAGAGAAGTCACAAGACACCGCAAGACAGCAAGTGGACGGTTGAGGCACGTACTAAAGATAGGTTGGGGATCAGATGAACGGAAGGGGATAGTAGTGGGTTGTACTTGAGGTTTGTGGGGGGAGGAATTGCCGAAACAGTCGATGAGGTACATGACACAACATACTAAAGATTTACATCTCCTGTCGTCCACCGGAACAGAAGGTGTGACTTACTGCAGCATCCGACGAATCCATACCAGACAATGACGACAATCAATCTCTGCTCTTGACGGAAAGCCCGGCTACAGGCTGTGAGGGCTGTTCAAGGTCTATCCAAACCACTAACAGGACTATTGCATAAAATTAACAAGTTCCACCGTCAACATCTTGGAATGAATGGTTAGTCTCTTCACTAATTTCACGTGAGGAAAGGTTGTTTTGACGGATTTAATTGCTAGACATGTACGACAATCTAATTGACAACAGCAATTTCGAAGTCGTCGACCTCATCGACCTCATCGACCTCAACAAGACTTGAGGTATGATTGATTACCGACGTTTGCCTCCCGGGGTGATGCCAGTCCTGCTACTCAAATCGAGTAAGGTAGAGCTGGGCTGACGATTCGTCAATGACTTCGATGCTCGATGCCATCGCCCAAGGGCCAGGTTTTTTCTCATCCATCGCGGTTTTTCTGCCCAAGTGCTTCTCCTCTCACTGCATTGGACTTTCTGCACGGTCCAGCAGGGTCGCCTGGTCAGTGCAGACTGCAGAATCACTACTGTTAGTACTTCTCCCCAACAACAACCACCAAGCATTCTTTTAATTTCCGCCAAGCAGGAGCAATCAATGTGAAAGAGCTTTGGCCCTCGGGGGCCTGGGGTTGTTGAGATGTTTCTCTGCAAACATCATCACTTCACGAAGGATGCTAAAACCCCAGGGATAGGAAATCGGAGTATTCGGAGAGATTTCGATGCAATCACGGCGACTGGCAGATCCCGTCCTGGCGTCACCCATTTTCCCACTCCATTTGCTACTCTTTCTCTGTTCTGTTAATAGATGATAACATGGTCTACATACATTGCACATGCATACTGATTTAATCTCCGAGCTATGAAGTTGCTCCTACTTTCGGGGTGTCATGGTTCTAACGAATTGGTTACGGTACGGAGTTCATGTCCGGCTATTCATGCCGGTCTAGAAAAAGGAACGGGAAATGTTGAAGCAAATACTCCGTAATAATGAAGCCAATAGAATTAATCCTAAGGTATTCTTTGAGTGGTGGACCTATGAGAACCTCCGCCATGCTCGGCTTACGTAAGAAAGTAACTAATCCTCATTCGTGCTAAGGTAGCTTGAGGGGGCTTCCGTTTGCTCCGACGGTTCCGTAGTAATCCTTTGGCTGCTCCACTCCTCGGGCTACCTTACCTTACAGTTACGTAGGATATCTTTTTTCCCTCCTCAGGATCATTATTGGTATTGATTTCTATCTTAGTAAAACAAGTATGATTCTTACTAATGCGTTACTGCTTTTCAGCGCATCGCAACAGTAGGACATCTTCTGCACCCCTCATTTTCAAGCGAGCCAGACATCTACAAAGGGCAATGAAGGAGGACGAGAGATCTTGGTCCAAGCTGCAAGGCTGCAGCAGCAACGTCAATGGCCCATTTTGTCATGGAAAAGAGGGGGCTGAGAACACATTATGATTGGCCAAGAAAAGCTGAAAAACGCGGTCGGCTCCACAAGGACCAACCAATCCACCGGCCCCACCACTTCAACCCTGCATCGGCTGTTGGAAAGCCCAGAGTCCCGGCTGGCGTACAGATCCACCCTCGTCTCCTCGGTGTGGGACCCGCATCATCCTCACTGGAGTCACTTCATGCACCTCACTAACTTCTACCGGCAGCATCAGTCCCACCCACCCTCACTCGGGTTCCCTCGTACTGTGAAATCCCTGGGAGGGACCAGTCACCTGATGCGGTACTGACATGCAGCAAGAAAAGTGACATGCGCCATGCAGCTGTCAAAGGCGGTACTGCGCAAACGAATTAATCAACGCTGAATATCCCATCAAAGAAAAAAGGATCGGTCAGCATGCGAGGCTGCTGTACCGCAATCCATAGATGCGCATACGGGTGGTGGTCGCAAAAGTCGCGCAATCTTTCGGTCAAGAATCCATTGGATTATTGGACTATTGTTCCACCTCGTTCCTCGTCAAGGGCTTTGCACACAGCTGATGCTGTGACGATTCAACAATATTCTGAAGCGGAGGGCTCACCTGCCGCTTCAGCGAATGCTTTCAGATGTCTTGACGAATCGCTGCAAGGTCATTGCTTACCAGGCTCCTACTAGTAATCTACTAGTAGTGCTCTGAGAAGAATAATAACATCCCAAGTTCCCAACGGTTGAGTGGACGTAGGGCGCTAAAGTATCTCCGGAGTGCCCCGCAAGGATGGAAACATCCGCTTGGCGATGAAGTAACTGCCCTGTACGTCGTACCTAAAGTACTACGTACTGTAGAGATGCTGGAGGCTAGAAGCAGCATGGGAGGGGCAGAGAGGGAAAGAAAAGCCGGCTGCTCATGGGGGGGATGGGAGAAAACGAAAGGTCCAAGGGTGAAAACTGCTATGTATGTACGGAGTAGTACGGAATACTGTACCAGTCTTCAGTAATAAAGTACCTCAAGCGTAGCCCTGAATCGATCTCTTCCCTTGTTCCCCGTTAGAGGCATCGCAAGGATTGGTGCTGGAGAAAGGGCGCGGCCAATGGCAAGGGCGCTCTACGTAGCCACTGCAACGGCCCGAAGATTGAAAACCAGGCACATCCGCCCGACAAACGGGAGATGGGAAATGGGAAAGAAGGAACCAAATCAATAAATAATTCTAATCATTATTCCACCGAGGAAAAAAGGATTTTCATTTCTGAAAGAAAAAGACAAAAAAGCAAACCCATCTGGCCCAACCACGTTAGTAACGCATAACAACCACAAGTCTTCTTGAACAACTAAAAACATTAATGCCCAATTGGGAATATCCGTTTCAAGACGCGTGTCACTCGACTCTGCTGCTTCTAGATCCATAGGTGTACTGTATTCGGTATGTGTTTCTCCCCCGTTCCACAAACCTGGCACCACAGGCGCGCAGGTACTACCTGGTAGATCTGCCATGTGCTTTTGGCCAGAAATGGTCGGTGCACCTCACCACAACACAGCTAACCACAATGCCAGCGACTCTTCGATACACACCATTGTTCTCTGCCTGCAGAATCAAGTTTCTGTCTGTCCGGTGGTTTGCGACACCATTGGCGTGACCATTAGCCACGTAGCGAACCGCACTTGGACTGCGACCATTCGACTTTCCCTCCATTTGGAACGCTTTTCATTCCGACTCCGCTGTCAACAATTGCAGCCATGATTGCGCGTCTCTAGACTTGTACAACCCAGGTCGCTCTTGCCATCTCCACAATGCCGCGCGGATTGATCGATTTGCAGTTACCGAAGCTGGTAGAGGCTGCGAAGAAGCAACAGGAGGAACTGACCTTGGACTCTCCGCATTCGCCGGCCATGGGACACGCGCTGCGGAACTCGCAGTCGTCGACATCGTCTGACCAACCCTCACCGAGTTCCCCGACCTTCTCTGCTCGGGGCCACTCTCGTTTTCCAAGCTCGAACTCATCGCTCGCCTCTAGCCCTTCGCCACTGATCCGCGAGTCGATGGATGGCTTCGGTACTCCCAAGAGACCGCTGACCGAGGTGAAAGAGGAACCCCACGAAAGGGAAGAGGAACACGACGCGATGTATGACCTGAATGATGGTCCGAACGGTATATGTAAGTTCTATCCACGTGGTTTTACAATGAGACTTACACAACGGTAACTCCGTCGCTGACTCGGACTGGCAGATGACTTCTCTATCAAGGGATTAGATGTCGAGCGCAAACCTGCCAAAGCGGAGACCCTAACATATCCTACTGAATACGACCTGGCAGACGACCTTCAGCCAGACACGGATTTCGCTTCAACCCACTCTGCCAAGAGGCGCCGTGGTGAATTGACCTTGAATACCTTGGGCTCGCGAATTGGCACCAAACTACCTTCGTTCTCCCGTAAATGGCGACACAGGCAAACTGGAAAGACCATCTCCATTGCCGACAGTCTTGAACAACCCAGGCATTCCCGCGCAAATTCGACCCGTGCGCCTTCGCGCGCTGGCTCGGTCGTTGAGGTCCCCGAATCCCAGGATCCCCAGCTTCCCCCTACCCCGGCCAGAAGCGTGTCCGGGGACAACCCCGAAGATTCGCCTACGCTACCAATAGACATCCAGAAGGCGAACTCCTCTACTGAGGAGTTTGACGCCGAAGGAAAAACCGCAACGACTCCTCTTCTTCCACCCATCATGACCGAGTTTCCGCCGCACCTTAAGGAGATACCATACCAGTCGCCTCTTCAGTCACCCACCGTCGCGGACCCAGAACCGGCCTACTCTGTCCACACGCCAATCATGGGTCCGCAGGTCGTGGGCCTACCTTCCCCTCCCCTGTCGGCGAAACCTTCCATGGCCTCTTTCCACCGCCAGCGCGGCTTGAGTACGCCTTCCGCAGAGCACCCTTCAGGGCTTAACGCTGATCCCAACGACCACTGGGCCGTTAAACTTGGGCATGCCAACTTTATCATCAACCCCGAGCCTTATGTGCCCGAGCACTTCGATCTAGCCGCCTGCAAAAAGTTACGATCAGACTGGGACCTCGCTCGCTGCAACTTCATGAAGCACCTCATGCGTACTGGCGAAAACTGGGGCGCGACCTCCAAGACGTACAAGCTGACCGAGGAAAAGTGGGCAGAGATTGATGCCTGCTGGAAATGCAATAGCGACCTCTGCAACTCACGAACGACAGACAATGGCTTTGAGACCGCACTCTCCATGAGTCAAAGTCCCGTTGCAGAGCCTGCGCCTCCGATGAAGTTGCCTGCACTCAATGGGCCAAAAAGCGAAGGTAAATTTCCGAAGCTTGGAGACGAGGACATTGTAGGTCCTATGGAACAGGTCGCTCAAGTGCCGCAGCCGCGGCCTCTTAAAAGGACGGGCATCCTCAAGTTCTTCAACATTTTTGGCCGAGCTATTAAGGAGAGAGGTTCCTCGCCGTGACTGCCGCTAATAACCCCTTACGCTGTAAATTTGTTACCTGTACAAACACACATATTAACGACTTCCACGATCAACGATACCTAAGATCCATACATTTCCGAAGTCTCACGACGCTCCTTCTAACCAATCACGAGATCCACCACGGCATCTTAATCACGTTCTTTACAATTTCTTTCCTCGAGTCCTACGAATTACTAGCTTGCTATTACCGGCGTTATCCAAGAAGCCAGACTTGATACACGACGATACCCGAGATCCAGACTCTCTTCGAGAAGGTGGAACAAGAGGCCAGGTTCGTTTTGAATCTTAAGTGGCTAATTAGGTGGGGAGTGTGTTACTCGGATATTTTACACGATACCCCAAAGGCAAAGTCCAATTCATTCTGGGATTGGCGCGAAAGGGTGCACATGCTATGGCATGGAGAGATGTTGTATATAGGCTCGAAGCCGCGGTATCCCTGGGTGGTGTTGAGGGGGTGAGGCGAGGTGAATGACTTTTAAAAGAATGGATGGAGTGGGATAGAGAAGGTAGAGAAAGGACGAGAGAAAGCTGGCTATGAGGATGTAGCCAGATAGCAGCATTTCAAAATATTGACTATTGCTATTATATGAGGTGTGCTTGATTTTAGCCACAGCCATCTCACATTTTGACCCCATAGCTCTACGTTCTTGCGCAGTATCTACCCAAAGTTCCAAGTTCGAGGTAAAATAGAGGCGGCAGTCCTTCCAGTACCACTTCGTTCCTAGGCCTTGGCGCGCCTTACAAGGCTAACAATTTCTTATCAACCAATCGAGTCCATCGACCTAACCTCAAGCTCCGCGTTCCTTCACCCACGACGACGAGCCATCCCCCCCTCGTCCCAGGGTCATGCAAAAACTCCTCCGCCGAACCGCCCAAGCCAAAGCCCAAGCCTCGCGTCGCACCAAGAACGATGCCACCAAAATCCGCACCGAAAGCCGCAAAATCCGTCAATACCAATACACAAACTTCAATCGCGCGGTGCTGCGAGACGTCAAGGCCGCGCAGGTAGCACGGCGCGAAGACCATTTACTGGGCCCCCTGGCGCCGAGGAGGGACGTTGGGAGCAAGAGAGATACGTATGGGACAGTGGAAGCAAGGATGGTGCGGGGGCCGGGGATCAAGGGGATTGCGGTGGAGAAGGGGGGCAGGCCGGAGGTGTGGACGGGGATTAAGGAGGGGGATCGGGTGGTGGTCGTTGGGAAGGGGGTGAGGGATTGGGGAAAGGTGGGGGTGGTGAGGGAGGTGAGGGCGAATCAGGGGCAGTGTGCAGTTGAGGGGGTGAATCTGGTTTGTCTCGTCCCTCCCATACATATTCTTCCGACAGCCAGCCTCCGAGTCACGGCTTGTCGTTGGACGATAATGACCAAACTAACTCCGACCAAAATAAAAGGCTGACGTCCAAACCCCGGGCGCCGCCGTCTCAGAAGACACACAAAGACGCCCCTTCCACACTGTCCCCGCCCTCATCCCCCTCTCCGCCGTCCGCCTCATCTACCCTCTCCCCCCCAGCGACGATCCCACCGCCACCCCCATCGACACCCTGATCCCCTCTCTAAAACGCCTCCCCGGCCGCCCCGGCCGCTACATCGCCAACCTCGACCCCCCTGTCCGCATCCCCTGGCCCAGAAAGGAAAAACCCGTATATGAGGACTTCGACATCGACACCCTGCGCATCGACGCCGAGGAGGAAACCTGGACACCCACGCTGCTACGCGCGCCGATGCCCGGCACCGTCATCGACGAGCTGAGGAACAAGTACAGCGCTTTCCGCTCCCGGCACGACGAGAGCTATGTCGCGATGTATGAGCGAGAGGACGCGCGGGAAGCGCGCAGGGAGGAAAGGAGGAGCTTTGGCATGGGCGGGATGATGACGCCGTTGCGGGAGTTGCATGTCAAGGAGCGCCGGGAGAGGGGGAAGAGGAGGGAGGAAGGGGTTAGCGAGGAGGTGTTGGGGAGGATAGGGGAGGTGATGGCGAGGAACGGGGGATCGGGGGCTCCGACAAAGGAAGAGAGGGTGGAAGCGTGACAGCGTTTTCCGAGCATGAATCGCTTTTTGCATGGCTGGAGGGAGGGGGGCATATGTTGTTTTAGATTTGCGATCCTATCCTATCCGGGAGTTTTCCTAAATCGGCATTCCAAACCCTCCGTCTGTCTTCCCCCCTTGGAAAAAAAATCACCGCATCGAAGCCGCCAGCTCGCGAAAGAGGCAATGCCGTCGCGAGCTGGTCTTTCAATTACAACAACAGGGCATGTGGCGTGTATATATACACCCCCCCTTGTTTCCACCCACCCACCCCCTCCCTCCAAACATCCCGCATCCCGCATCCCCCTCCCCCAGTCAGACCAGACCAGACCAGACCAGCCTAGCCTAGCTCCAATCCAACCAACCCACTCCTCCTCACCCTACTCCTCCACCACCATTACCACCACCTCATCATCACCACCACTCCCTCCTCCTCCCCCCACCACCCCACTCCCCCCACCACCACCACCACCACCCCACCACATCACCACCTCACCACCACCACCACCACCTCATCATCATCATCATCACCACCACCACCTCATCACCATCACCACCATCACCATCACCTCACCACCTCACCACCACTCCCCCCACCACCTCCTCCCCCCACCACCATCACCACCATCACCATCACCACCACCTCATCACCACCACCACATCACCACCACCACTCCCTCCTC
>JAABUU010000422.1_pt1 | contig 96717 bp, 68 predicted proteins | sample 5559301 | NCBI WGS metagenome assembly JAABUU01 (sample SAMN10711884, study PRJNA513360) | rock metagenome | isolation source: Antarctica rocks | place: Antarctica: Victoria Land, Richard Nunatak white | reverse complement strand
ACGAGTGGCGCAAGAACTTCGACGCGCTTTCCGAGCACGGCCTGGTCTACGCCCCCGACTGGCTCGGCTTCGGGCTGTCGGACAAGCCGCGCATCCGCTACACCGCCGCCCAATACATCGAGCAACTGGCCCAGTTCCTGCGCGAAGTGGTCAAGGAGCCATGCGACGTCGTCGCTTCCTCGCTGGCCTGTGCGTATGCTGTCCAGGTCGCCGCCGACCGGCCCGATCTGGTCCACAGCCTGATCCTCGTCTGCCCGACGGGGTTCCGGCGCCTTGCCAAAGCGCCGGACGCGGGCACGGAAGCGATCTACGCGCTCACCCATGCGCCCCTCCTGGGAACCACGCTCTATAACGCGGTCACGTCGCTGGCGGGCCTGCGCCATTACCTGATGAACCAGACCTACTTCGACCCGTCCTATGTGGACGATGCCCTCCTCGATCACTACTCGACCGCGACCCACCAGTACGGCTCGCAGAACGCCCTGCCGTCCTTCTTCAGCGGCCTCCTGAACCACAGCGTCGCCGACGCCTTCCCCACGCTGACGGGGAAGACCCTGCGGCTCGTCTGGGGCCGCGAGGCTCGCCTGACGCCGCTCGCCGACGCCGAAGCGTTCCTCGCCGCCAACGCCCGCGCCGAGCTGACCACTCTGGACAAAAGCGGCCTGCTCCCGCACGACGAGCAGGCGCAGGCGTTCAACCGCCTCGTCATTGAAACGCTGGCCGGCGAGACGGCGGCGGCAAGGCCGCGCACCCCGCGCGAGTCCCGCACGACCGCGACCGATCCCGACACCCCCCTCGGAGCCGAATAGGCCCTGCATCGAAGAAAAAGGAGTCACACGACCGATGGCACGCAACAGCAGCAGCGGCGGCAACAATAGCAGCAACGGCGGGGGTGGGCGCAAGCCGCCCGTCCCGCTCACCCTGGTAGACCAGGGCAATGACATCGAAGAGGAAGAAGAGACTTACATCGTGGTCGGCGAGGCGGGGGAAGACGTCGCCTTCGAAGTCTGCGAGGATTTAGAGATCGCTCTGGGCGTCCGCGACGCCATGATGGAAGACGGCTTCGCCGTCAAGCTCTACCAAGCCGTCGAGATCGAAGTCGTCACCGACGACGAACCCGCCCCCGGCGGGGCGGGCGGCCAGGCTGCTTAATCTCCCACAGAATGAGAGCCGCCGCTTGCTGCGGCGGCTCTCGCCTTTCTCGCGCTGTCCGCCATTTACAAATCGAAAATGTTGGTGCTTTTGGCTTTGGTGACGACATCTCCATTTTTATCAACAGTGATGATGTCGCCCTCAATCTTGCCGCTGGCGAGCGACTCGCGGAAGCGCGTTTCGAGTTCCGCCGTCTTCAGCTGGCGGTCAAGTTTTTCGAGATCTTGTGTCTGTTCTTCCGGGGGACCGCCGACGGCTGGCGGCGCTCGGTGGAACAAGCTCCCAAAACTTAATTTTTTGCTCATTGTCTAGTTGTTGCCTCACAAAAAACGGTGCATGACATGCACGTCCACAAGCCCCAGCCGACGATGCCGGAATGCCTGCGGGACGGTGCCGACGATGGCGAAGCCGAGCGACTGCCACAGCGCGACGGCCCGCGCGTTCGTGCTTGCCACGAAGTTGAACTGCATGGCGAGATAGCCCGCCCGCCGCGCCTCCTCCAGCGCGTGACGGCCCATCGCGCGCCCGATACCTTTCCCCGCCTGCCCCAGCGTGACCATGAAGCCCGCGTTGGCGACGTGCGCCCCCAGGCCGGGCTGGTTCGGCTTCAGCGTGTACGTCCCGACGATCCGCCCCTCCTCGACCGCCACATAGGCCGTCGCGGGCGGACCCGCCCAGGACGCCCGCGCGACCTCCTCCGTGATGTCCGGGGCGTAGGCATACGTCTCGCCCGTGCCCACAACGGCCCGGAAGATCGCCCAGATGCCCGGCCAGTCCTCCGGCCCCGCTTCCCGTATCTCTACAGTCATTGCTGCCTCAACGCGGGCTTCCCTGCCCCGGTCATCGCGCCCGCGCCTTCTTGTAGATGCTCACGACGAGCCACACGATCACCAGCACCAGGACGATCGTGATCAGCAAGTGCGTCCAGTCGAACTGCCCGGGATAGTACGACCCGCCGTAATAGACCGGCGGCCCGTAGTAAAAGGCCGGGTGGAACGGCGTGTACATGTACCACATGGGATGCCCCCAGCCATACGAGTAGTCCGACCAGCCCCCGTAATAGCGCGCGCTGCCATACTGCCCGCCGTACCCATAGGGCCGACTCGCCACGGGCGTGCGCGTGGCATAAGAGGACACATGGTTCCCCAGCCCCGACCCGCGCGAGCCGCCGAACGACCCCGACCGCCCAAAGCTGCCGCCGGTCGAGCGCGGCCCGCCCCCAAACGACCCGCTCGAACGGCTCCCGCCGCCGAACGATCCGCCGCCAAACGACCCGCCCCCGCCGCCAAAGGAGCTGTGCCCGCCCCCGAACGACCCGCCCCCGCCGTGGCCCCCGCCCCCGCCGCCGCGCGCCAGCCCCGCGACCGCCAGCAGCAGGCTCAGAAGCACTGTCGCCAAAACCCTCGCTCCTTTGTTCTTCATTGTCAAGGTTTCCTTCCTCCACGATCGTGCCGCTTGTGCAGGAGCAGGGCCTGGCCCTGCCCTCCTGCGCGTTCCTGTCATCGCTTCCCTGTCATTGTAGACCCGCGACCGCCCATTTTGTTGCACCCATCCAAGAGGGCGCACACACAGGTGCGCCCTTCCCCTGCGTGTGCGCCCTTGACGCCCCTCCGCCTTTCTGCTATCATTGAGTATGACGCCGCCAATTCCCCGCTTTTCCCTGCCCGTCGGGGCCAGGCTGCTCCTCGCTGCCCTCCTCGCCGCCCTTCTGTCCGGCTGCGGCGGGGGCGCCTCGCTGCCGGCCGACACCACGCCCGCCATAGACGGCTTCACCGCCAACGGCGTCGCCGTCGCCTTCTCCGGCGCGGCTGTCCCCATCGTTTCCGCGCCCACGCACGCCCTCAGCGCCTTTGTCTGCACCGCCCACGACCCCGACCACAGCCCGCTCACGTTCACCTGGACCGGCATCAACGGGACCGTCACCACGCAGGGCGATACCAGCACGGCCGGCGACACGCCTACGACCGACGGCGACTCGCTCGTCACCTGCACCGTCACCAACGTGCGCGGCCGGTCCGCCTCGCGCACCGTCACGCTGCGGGCGGGGACGACGACCACGCCCGCCCTCAGCCTTGTCCTGTCCCCCGCCTCGGGCGTCGCCGAACGCGGCAAGACCGACCTCCTCACCGCCGCCGCCACGGGCACCGGCCCCTTCACCTACCACTTTTCCGTCGTCGCCGGGACGGGCACGGTGACGCCCAGCGCCACGAACCCCGCCCAAGCCACCTTCACCGCCCCCGCCGCCGCCGAGGGCGACACCGTCCTGTGCTACGTCACCGATAACCAGGGCCATTCCGCCACCGCCACCGCCGTCATCCTCGTGCCGTAGCGCCGATGAGTGACTGATGTTACGCCGCAGGAAGGCAGCCGGAGGAAGGCAGCCGGCCATCGGCGGCAAGCGGCATCATAAAAAACAAGGCAGGAGACCGTCGCCTTTAGGCGATGGAGGAATGCCTTCCTGTCTGCCGAAGGCTCTCCTGCATCCTTTCGTGTTAGTGTTGACTTTCGTGTGCTGCTCAGGGTACAATACAGTATGCTTGTGAAGGCCGTCCGAGTAAAACTGCGTACTAATGACGTTACTGCCTCCGCCCTTGCCGACACGATGGCGAAGTTCAACGCGGCCTGTAACGCCCTGTCGCAAAGGGCATGGGACACGCAGACCTTTCGGGCATTCGACCTCCACAAGATCGCGTACCATCAGACCCGCGCAGACTTTGGCCTGCCGTCTCAGTTGACGGTGAGAGCCATTGCCAAAGTCTGTGACACCTACAAGACCGACCGTTCCCAACTTCACACCTTCGGGCCGCGTGGTGCCGTCGTCTTTGATGCCCGATGCTTTGCCATGAAGGGCGTTTCGTCGGCGGAACTCACCACGACGCAGGGGCGGCACTCCTTCTCGCTGGCACACGGCGGAAAGCAGCGGGAACAACTCTCGCAAGGCACGACAGGCGAAGCCGACCTGTTGTTTGCCGACCTGTTGTTTGTGGACGGCGCGTACTACCTGTCCATCGCCGTCAAGTTCCCTGACCCGCCGAAGGCCGATGTGAGTGGCGGCGTTCTCGGCGTTGACCTGGGCATCGTCGAACTCGCCACGGACAGCGAGGGGCAGTCCTATTCGGGGGAACCCGTCAAGGCCGTGCGCTGTCGCGTCCGCGAACATAGGCGGCAGGTACAGAAAAAGAAGACCCGCTCGGCGTTCAAGCGATTGCAGAAGGTCAACCGCCGCGCTTCTCGGTTTGTCCGTGACGTTAATCACTGTATTTCTAAGTCTCTCGTTAAAAAAGCCTCAGTTTTGCAGAAGGCACTGTCTCTTTTGCAGAAGGCACTGTCTCTTGAAGACCTTTCGGGTATCAGAGAGCACAGCAACGGTTTCAACAAAACGATTTTCAACAAAACGATGCGCTGGCAGATGGGCAACTGGGCGTTCGCCGACCTCGCCGCCAAGATCGTCTACAAGGCGGCGGAAGTCGGCATCCCCACGATTACTGTCAGCCGCCCTTTTGTTGACCCGCGTGACACAAGCAAGACCTGTTCTGCTTGCGGCCACTGTGAGCGGGGCAATCGGAAGTCCCAAGCCAGTTTCCAGTGCCTTTCTTGTTTCCAGTGCCTTTCTTGTGGCCTCTCCATGAACGCGGACGCGAATGCGGCGCGGAATATAGAGGCACGGGGCGAACTGTCAGCCGCCCTAATGTTCCACCCTACGTCGCCTTGTGCGGCGAACGGGTGAGGGACAAGCCGTCCCCTTCAGGGGGCGGTCGTTGACTCCTGTCAAACGCTTTGCTGTTCGCGTTCCGGCTTCAACGGATTTCTCAGGCGCTTTTGGCCGCTTGCAGTATTTTGAGGGCTGTGCCGAAGAAGCGGGACGTCGTTTTGACCTGGAAGGTCTTTTCGATCACCGCCACCGGGTTGCCCGGCTTGCCATCCATCAGGCGCGACACGACAAACACCTCGCCCGGCGTCGCTTGCACTATCTCAAAATCATTTCGGGGCGAGCGGAACGGCAGCGCCAGATCCGAGGGTAACGGCTCCGAAATAAAAAGGAGGAACAGCCGCGTGTCGGGCGTCACCTCGACCTGTTGGAACGGATCAAGTTGCAGTGCCCGTTCCACTTGCGGCAGGGTACGCAGAAACGTGGACACTTGGTAGCCTAAAGCATCGAGAAGGCGCTGCTCTATTTTGCGCGTCAGCGCCGCTGGGTCCGTTTCCGTCGTCTCGAAAAAGACGTTGCCGCTCTGGATATAGCTGCGGACATGGGTGAATCCCATCTCCGAGAACAGCCCGCGCAGCCGCTCCATCTTGACGACACGCCCGCCGACGTTCACCCCGCGCAAGAACGCAATGTACCGTGTCTCCATGCGTTAGCCTCGGACCCGTTGCGGCCCTGCCGGTGCAGAAGCGGCGGCTCCCGGCGTCCGCGCCGAATAACCGTGCCCTTCAGGGCATGGACTCGGCGGTCTTTCCCCCATCACCCGTTGCGATCCATTCCAGGATGGCCGTGTCCGCGCCTCCCACCTCCACGACCCGCCCCGCGTGGGTCATCGCGCCCAGCCCGTGCTCGTCGTCCCAGCGGCAGCCGAACTCATACCCGTACAGCACCTGCCTCTCCGGGTAGGCGTCCAGGACGGCCCGCAGGATGGCATCCCGCGTTGCCTCCTGACCGTCCACCAAATGCCGGAACGCGGCGGCCTGCTCCGGCAGGGGGAGCGCCCCGGCATCGTCCGGGGATCGCACATCCAGCGTCGCCGCCCCGTCGGAGGGCGCGGGGGAGGAGAGGGACGCATAGGGACCCCGCCGCGACTGGAAGCCCGCCCAGGCCGGCAGGGTGATGGACCCCGTCCAGAAGTAGCCGTCCCATTCCAGCGGCGGGAACGGCGGCAGGCTCAGGGTGTCGCTCATGTCAGCAGACCACCTCGAACGGCTTGGTGCTGGCCGCGACCAGTTCATCCCCCTTGTCGTCTTCCAATAGCAGCAGGTGAACGCCCCGCTCCCGCGCCAGCGCCGTCACCGCCTCCAGCCCCCCGCCACGCGCCTCCACCGACGACAGTTTCCGCTGGCTCATCGTATGGAAGCCATCCGCCACCCCGTCCAGCCACTCCGCCGCCCATTGCGACGCTGTTTCAGGGGTTAATTCAGACTTTGTAGTGCTCATGGTTTGCCTTTCAGAAGAACCTGATGACGCTTTATGTATTCTTCGGCACGCTGCCTGGCCTGCCCCGTAGATTTGGGATGAATGAGAACCTCGTTGAGCAGCATCAGGCCGTTCACACCGCCGACATTGTTTTGGCCAGTGTTGAGTATGCGATTGACCATCCGTACATTGAACTCCATCGGCTGTCGGCGTAAGGAGTCAATCAGAGCAAGTTCATAATCAGGCAGGTCTTCTAAACCATGTAAGATTGACCAGAACACTCCGTAGCCATCATGTTCGGGAAAACGCTCGAAGACGCCGAACAACGCATCCATGCCCTTCTCTGGCTCTCCTGTCGCCCAAAGGCACTCCAACAGTCTTTCCAAGCCCAGCCAGTGATCCCCCTCGGGCTGATACTGCGTAATGGCCTCAATGATTTCGCTAGTTTTCGACACAAGCATGTGCTTTCTCGTCTGTCCGCGCAGGCAGACAATCGCACTCCCGGAGACCTGAATTGAATCCAGGGAACCACTCCCGCTCTGCCTGCTTGTTCCACACCCAGTCTCCCAAATCCTCCCTCCTTTTCGCATCGGGAGGGGCAGCCGCTCTCGTCAGCCTAAGGTCCTCAGCCCTTCCCTAACAGGGGAGGGTGGCGGGCTTGCCCGCCGGGAGGGGTTTTCCCTTTCCGGGCATTATCCGCGCCTTTTTCCACAAAACAGCACCCACGCGGGAAGGATTCCTCTCTCCCCGCCTTGAACTGCCCCGCGCGATATGGTACAATAAGAGGGACTGATCGGCTCTCTGACAGAGAAAGACGGGCCTCACACACTATGGCTGAAGAAAAGCAGACACCCTACCGGGTCAAAGTCCCGGACATTGATTATTGGCGCGGCAAGATCGGCTGCCAGACCGGCTGCCCCGTCAAGACCGACGCGCGCGGCTACGTCATCGCCATCGCCGAAGGGCGCTACAATGATGCCTACGCCATCGCGCGCGCCCCGAACCCCTTCGCCTCCATGTGCGGGCGCATCTGCGGCGCCCCCTGCGAGGTCAAGTGTACGCGCGGCAACATCGGCACGGACACCTCCGGCCCGGTCGCCATCCGCGCGCTGAAGCGGTTCGCCACCGAGCAATATGGCGTCGAAAACCTCCGGGACCTGCACAAGTCCCTCGACTATTCCAACGCGCGCGGCTCGTCCTACCCGGTACTGGACAGAGAAAAGATCGCCGTCGTCGGCGCGGGCGTCGCGGGCATGACCGCCGCCCATGACCTGGCCCGGCTCGGCTACCGCGTCACCGTCTTCGAGGAGCTGCCCGTCCCCGGCGGCCAAATGGCGACCGGCGTTCCCATCTACCGCCTGTCGCGCGAGCTGATGAACCTGGAAAACGCCGCCATCTGCGAATTGGGGGTTGATTTGCGGCTCGGCGTCTCCGTCGGCAAGGACGTCACCATTCCCCAGCTTCGGGAAGAAGGCTACAAGGCGTTTATCATCGCGGCGGGCTTCATGCTGGGCCGGCCCCTGACCATCCCCGGCGCGGACAAAAAAGGCGTCCACATCGGCGTGGACCTGCTGCGCGAGGTGAATTTAGGCCACGAGTACCACGTCGGCGAGAAGTGCGTCGTCATCGGCGGCGGCAACGTCGCCATGGACGTTGTCCGCATGACCGTCCGCACCCCCGTCATCCCCGGCCTGTCCTCCCTGGCGAAGCCCAAAAACTACGCCATGACCGACATCGCCCGGACGCTGGCCCTGACCGCCAAAAGCATTGACTGCATCTTCGGCGAGTCCCGCGCCCAGATGAACGCCGACGAGTACGAGATCGAGGAAGCCGTCTTGGAAGGCGTCAAGCTCTGGCCGAAGCGCCTGCCCGTCGAGATTTTGGGCGCAGAGACTGTCACCGGCGTCAAGACCAAGAAGGTTTCGTCGCTGATTGACGCCCAGGGTCGCTTCAACCCGCAGTACATCGAGGGCAGCGAGGAGACCTTTGAGTGCGACTCGGTCATCGTCTCCATCGGCCAGATGGTCAACTGGAACTTCCTCACCGGCATCGAGGACCTGAAGCGCACCCCGCGCGGCACGGTGGACGTGGACCCGGAGACCCTGCAATCCACGTCCCACCCGGACGTCTTCGCGGTCGGCGACATCGCCCTGGGCGCCCGCCTGTTCATTGACGGCATCGCCAGCGCCCAGAAGTGCGCGGTGGGCGTGGACGAGCACCTGTCCGGCGTCACCCAGAAGCTGGTCAAGCGCGGCTACATGCGCGCCCTGCCCATCGTCAACTACGCCATGCCCACGAAGTACGACAACTTCATCCGGCAGGAGCCGCCGGAGCGCGAGATCACCAACCGCTCGGCGGGCTTCGATCTGGTGGAATTTAATTACACCGAAAAGGCCGCGCGGGAACAAGGGATGCGCTGTTTGCGTTGTCATGTCAACGTGGTCTTCGACGCCGAGAAGTGCATCCTCTGCGGCCTGTGCATCAACATCTGCCCCGAGAGCATCCTGAAGATGGTCCCGGTCACGGATGTCGTCGGCGACGAGGAAGTGGCCCGGCTCATCGAGGCCAAGTACGGCGTCCCGCAGGAAGACCTGCGGCCTGACGACGGCACCATCATGCTGATGGACGGAACGAAGTGCATCCGCTGTGCGCTCTGTGCCAAAATCTGCCCGATGGACTGCATCTCGATGGAAGCCTTCGAGTACGAAGAGGAGCTGGTCCCGATCAGCACCCCCACCCGGACCGCCACGCCGCCCGAACCGTCCCTGGTCGGCTACAAGGCCGTCGGGGCGTAGGCAATCCTCACGGCACACTCGTGATGGAAGGAAGGTGCTCGCTATGAGAAGTCGCTTCGCTGGGTTCTGTATTCTGGCACTCCCTTTGTGGGGAACGACTGCATCTGTCGGGGCTGTACACCCCGACACAGGGTATCCCCCCGCGGCCAAACGCCTGGTCGCCCACGCTTTGATACAGAAAGTCGCCCAGCTGGAGGTACAGTACACCGTGGGCGCGTCGGAGTATACTGCGACGGCCCCGATCCAGCAGAACACGGAAAGTTCGCTGCGCGCTCTCCGCCTTCGTCTGACACAGCTGCGCCCGGACGGCTACCGCCGTGAGGTCACAAAAGCCGTTCGGCACGCGTTAGTCACCCGCATCGCTGCTCAAGAGGTTGAGGTGGCATTGGACAATGGCAACAAGTTTCAACAGAGCAAAGCAGAGACACGGTTATTGTCCCTGCGTCGGCATCTCGCAATCCTGCCACAGACACCCTACGCCGAAGATCAACGGCTTGCCCGGCTGTAGCCGGGTCAAGAAACCTTGATCTGGCTCTTTCCGTCTCACAGACGGTTTATAATGCGGGAGGAGTTTATCCTCCTGCCCTTGACGGTATCAGCATAGCATCACCAGCGGGCCTTAAACCCGCCATTAAAGGAAAACAAAAATGCCCGCCACGCTTGAAATGCCGACCACGGCACCCGAATCCATGATCCAGACCTCGCCCCTGACCCTGACCGACGCCGCCGCGTCCGAAGTCAAGTCTCTGATCGAGCAGCAGGACCGCGACGACCTCGCCCTGCGCGTCTACGTCGCCGGCGGCGGCTGCTCCGGCCTCCAGTACGGCATGGCCCTCGACGAGAACATCGAACCCGGCGACGAGACCTTTGAAGTGTCCGGCGTCAGCCTCGTCGTGGACTCCACCTCCCTCAAGTACCTCGTCGGCGCGGTCGTGGACTATATCCACACCGACCTCGGCGGCGGCTTCAAGATCGAGAACCCCAACGCCGTCAAGTCCTGCGGCTGCGGCTCCTCCTTCAGCGCCGAAGACGGCGAGGCCGAGGGCCTGGACACCCGCGCCGGCGGCGGCTGCGGCTCCTGCGGCAGCCACTAGCCGAGAGGCCACCACGAGCGGGAGGGGCACTGCCCCTCCCGCCCGTCTTGTTTTATGGAGGCATGATTATGTCACAGCTTTTAGAACAGCCCGCGCCCAGAACGCTCCCCGACGATTACTGGGAGGGCGAGCTTGTCCCCCGTTCCGATCCCCGCTTTGGCGTCGTTTCTGCCAACATGGATCGGGTCAGTGGAACGCCTTGCTTTGTTGGGACTCGTGTGCCGCTTCGGAACCTTTGGGATTATCTGGAAGAAGGCCCCAGCATGGAAGAGTTTCTCGACAGTTTCCCCGGCGTCTCTCACGAACAGGCAAAAGCCGCGCTCCGCTTGGCCTGTGAGCGGCTTCTGGAAGGGCTGCCGCCGGACACCTGCCACGGATGAGGATATAACAGCGCCGGAGAGTTAAACCTGCCGCGTCCCCCGGCACCGTGGAAACGCAGGACACCCCCAGAACTGCGAACCGGCGTTTGCGCCGTTCTGTGTGGTACGCTTCAGCATCGGCTCGCCGCAGTTAGGACAGAACGGCGGGGCGGCAGGAGTGTCCTTCACGGGAGGAGGCACCTCTTGTAGCGGGGCGGCTTGTGCGGGGCCAGTCTGCCCCTGCGCCTGCTTCACCAGTCCCAGCAGCGCCGCGCCGTTCACCAGTTCAATCGGCTGCCCCCTCATCTCGGCAACCGCCTCTGCCGTAAACTCGCCGCACGTCACAAAGATGCCCCGCGTCGCCCCGTCCCGCATTACTGCGCCGAGCAATTCGCGCACAGTCGGCGCACCGCCTTTGGCCTGTTTCCACCGCTTGCACTGAACCAGCGCCGTTTCTTTATCGCGGCGCAGGATCAAGTCTACGCCGCCGTCCGGCCCGCTCCCGCCGATCTCCTCGACCCGGTAGCCCTGCCGCCGGTACGCCTCGCCGACAAGCCGTTCAAAGTCCCGCCAGGACATTCCCCGAATGGAGTCCAAGCCGGTCTGCGTCACCAGTAGGCTTCGGCGATGATGCTTGTCCCACTGCGCCCTCAACGCGAACAGGGCCGCCACAAAGGTCAGTACCGGCGCGTAAACGATGCTGTAAACCGTAAGCCAATTATGGCTGCCCAGCAAGCCGGGGAGCAGGTAGCGCAACGTCAGATAGATCGCCGCCAGGATGACCACAGACGCCCAAACCGACACCCGCCGGAAGATCAAATACAAGAGGCTGTCTTCTGCCTTTTGTCGCGCCATCGCTCGTTTTCCTTTCTCTTGTCTGCCGTTCTTCGAGAAAATTCAGCAGTGTTCCTTCACCTCCCCGCATAACAGGAACAGCGGGTATACTGATTTCAGGAGGCAGCTAATATGGCAATCGCGGAAAGTGAGGTACGGTCTTTGCTGGCAGACAAGGCCGAAATGCGGCGCATCGTGGACGCCGAATATGAGAAGATGGGTATTCCCTTCGACCCGACGGCGACGGCGGAACTCGCGCAGCAGCTTGTCGGCGAGTGCTTGCGGGCGCACGGCATCAGGCCGGAGGATAACATTTTCTCTCGCGGCATCATCGCTGCCCGCGAAGAGGAATAGCGCATGGCAGTCGTCTTCTGGGATGCGAGCGGTCTTGCCAAGCGTTATACGGAGGAAGCAGGCCGCGCAACGGTCAACGCCATCTTTACCGTTGGGGCCGGGGCTGTCGCCTCACGCGACATGTTCCTCACCCCATTAGGTTATGCCGAAACGTACTCGATCCTGCTCCGCAAGCGCAACGGCGGCATTCTGACTTCACGCGCCTTCCTGACAGCGACAAATGCGCTCCGAGCGGAAGTGGTGAGCGATCCAGACTTCGGCCTTTTATCCATCACGGATGCCCTTGTTTTCGGCAGCCTGTCACTGATGGGAGCGCACAACATCAATTCGGCGGATGCGGCCATTTTGGCGACATACCTGCGGTTCCAGCGCGCGGCGGCGGAGCCTTGCCTGCTGGTCGCCTCGGACAAGCGGCTGCTGCGGGCGGCGGAGGCCGAGGGTCTGACCGGCCTGAACCCGGAAGAGGTCAGCCCCGCCGATGTTCCGGGGGCGGTTGGACGGGTTTAGCCTTTCTTCTCGTCCTTCTTGTCATCGTCCTTGTCCGCCGCCGGGACTTCCAGGGCGACGGGGGGGAAGTCGCGGAAGCGGAACTGGTAGGTGCCGCCCGTCTTGGGCAGGCGGAAGGCGACGGCGAGGGGGACGGCGAGGGCGCGGTCGTCTTTGCCGGGGGCGAAAGCGAAAGACCAGCCCGCGCCTTCGGCCAGGGCGGTCTGGCCGAGCACGGCGACGGGCAGGCCGGCAGGCCGGGCGGCCCGGCCCGGCGGCGCGGTGCGGGTGAGGGACAGATCGGCGGGGACGACGGTCAGCGTCCGGCGCGTTTCGGTCGCGTCGCGCAGGGCCAGGGCGACTTCGACGTAGCGCCGGTCTTCTTCGGGATGCCCGGCGTAGGTTTCTAGGGTCGCGCTCGTGACGACCAGTTCCCAGCCGTCCTGCGTGATCTTGTCGCCGGTGCGGTAGGCGGTCCGGTCGCCCCCGCCTTTGAGGTACTTGTCGAACCAGACCAGGCACCGGCGCAGCTCGTCCAGCCGGTGCTGCGGCTCGCCCAGGCCGTGCCCCTCGCGCGGGTAATGGACGTACTCCACGGTTCTTCCCAAAAGGCGCAGGGCCTGGTACATCTCCTGCGAGTTGGCGATGAACGTGTTCGGGTCGCCCTCGCCGTGCAGGATCAGAACGGGCGTATGGATGTCTTTGAGGTAGGTCGCGGGCGACCGCTCGGCGTAGAGTTCGGGTTTTTCCCAGGGGTAGCCGCCCAGATACTCCGTCTCCCAGCGTGGGGCCTGGGAGTTGGAAAAGTCGGTGACGAGCGAAAAGATGCCGAACTGCGACACGGCGGCCTGAAAACGGTTCGTCCGGCTGATCAGCCAGTTGACCAGGTAGCCGCCATAGGACGACCCGATGACGGCGACTTTGCCCCCGTCGGCGACGCCCTCTCGGACGGCCTGGTCAACCCCCGCCAGCACGTCCCCGGCGTCCCCGCCGCCCAAATCCTGCCGGCTGGCCGTGCTGAAGGCGTTCCCGTACCCCTCGCTGCCCCGATAGTTGGGGGACAGCACGGCGTAGCCCTCGGCGGCCCAGACCTGGGAGGCGGTGTAGGGGGAAAGCGCCTGCACCGTCCGACCGTGCGGCCCGCCGTGCAGCGAGACGACGAGGGGGTACTTGCGGCCCTCGTCGTAGTCCGGCGGCAGGGTCAGCAGGCCCTCGATCTGTAGGCCGTCGGGGGCATTCCAGGTGACGAGATCGGTCGGGGCTACCATGTAGCCGTCCGCCCAGTCCGCGTTCAGATCGGTCAGCGCCTCGGCGTCTTTGGTTCCCGGCGCCAGCCAGAGCAGTTCGGGCACATCTTGAGCGCCGCTGGCGACCTGGGCGATGCCGCCGTTGGGCGCGACATGGTAATCGTGCAGGTGCTGGTCGTCCGCCGTGACCTGCACCCAGCGCCCACCGTCCTGATTTGGGTCCAGGCGGAACACGGCCGTCGCCGTGCCCAGAGCGGCCAGGGCGTAAATGCGGCCCTCCCCGTCCAGCCAGACGCCGTGCCAGCCGGTCAGATCGTGCGGGAAGTCTTGGGTGAGGTTGCTGGGTTCCCCACCTTTGAACGGCACGGCATAGAGGTTCGGCTGCGAGTACGACAGGTCGGGGTCGAGCGGGGCGATGTATAAAATCCGCCCGCCGTCGCGCGTCCAGACCGGATGGAACTTGCCGCCGGGACCGTCCGCGACGGCGCGGGCCGCGCCGGTTTCGATGTCCACGGCCCAGACATCGCTCTTGTGGTAGTCGTTGACCTCGCCCGTGTAGTTGGTCGTGAAGGCGACGGATTTGCCATCCGGCGCGACGGCGATCTCGCCGATGCCATAGTCGCCGGGGTGAATCAGCTTCGGCTTCTTCTTGTCCCGGTCAATGCGCCAGATCTGCTGCCGGAACCTTTCAAATCGCTCGACAACGGCGTCATCCTTGCGGTCCTGCTTGTCCTCATAGGCCGTCTGGAGGGGCTTCGGGCGCGGCTCGGGGGCGAGATAAACAACGCCGGACGAGTCCGGCAGCCAGTCGTAGTCGCCGACTCCTTCGGGCGCGTCGGTCAGCTTCTCGGCCTCGCCCCCCAGCCCGTCCATCGGCAGCAGCCAGACCTGGGCTTTGGGTTCGTCCGCGTCGTCATAGTCGCCGTCCCCGCCATCGTCCGCGCGGCTGCTCAGGAAGGCCAGCCAGTGGCCGTCCGGCGACCAGCGCGGGTCCGTCTCGCTGTCCCGCCCGCGCGTGACCTGCCGGGGTTCCGTGTCCTCGCCCGCTTTGGCGACGTACAGGTGCTGCACGACCCCGTTGTCTTCCCAATCCGTCTCGCTGACGCCGTAAGCGATGCGGACGCTGTCCGGCGCGACCTGCACATCCCCCGGCATTTTCAGCTCCATCAACGCGCGCGGGGTGATCTTCTGCTTCCGTCTTTTTGCCATAGGGGAAGATTGTACCCGGAAGAGACCAAACCCCGCCGCAACCCCAATAAAGCCTTAGCGGCGACCCTTCCCTGTCAAGGAAGGGTAAAATCTTCGTGCCGTTGGCGCTGCCTCTTGTCAGAGGGCGACCCGCGTCCGATTCGTCCTCACCCTTCCCTAACAGGGAACGGTCGCCGCTAAGGCTTTATTGGGGTTGCGGCAGGGTTTGGTCTGAACGCGCCGGGCTGCGCCCCTACACCTGATCCAGCGGCGCGACATAGGGCCGGCGGGCGGGGAACAGGCGGTCGGCCAGGGCCAGGGTCTGGGGCGAGTCACAGACCACCAGGCCCGAGCCCGCCGCCTCGGAGGGAATGCGGTAGCCCAGATAAAGCTGCGCGAGGATGCGGATGTCGGCACGCAGCCAGGACGAGTCATGGGCGTTGCCGGGCACGACGCCGCTGGGCGTCAGGCGCAGCGGGCGAGTGTTGGCGGGGCGCCCCGTGTCCGTGGCACGGATCGTCAACGTCGCCTCCGACTCGGCCAGAACGGGCGCATACAGGGCCGCATGGACAGCAGCCAGCGCCCCGCCGAGGTCCACGATTCGGAGCATGGCGTCCGGCTCGGACAGGCCATTGGCGGGAAGACTGAAGCGTTCCAGCAGCGCGGGCGAGGACAGCCACTCGACGGTCGCTTCCGGCTGGCGGGCCAAGTGGCCGACCAGCCCGCGCCGCGCCTGGGGCGTCCGGCCATGCATCTCCAGCAGGAACAGGGTCTCGCGCCGCTCCCAGATCGCGTAGCCCAAGACCTGCTCGCCCTCACGGTAGACAAACGCCTCGCGGCCGGGGACAGGCAGACCGATCAGGCGCCAGCGGCGGTCGTCGCGGACGCTTGCGCCGGTCTCGGCGCGGGTCAACTCGGCCTGTATCTCAGTGATGGCCGGCCAGTCGAGCGGGTCGGCGGGCCGGACGCGGGCGGCTTCCGCATGGCGGGGCAGGGACGACGGGACAGCCGTCCAGCGGAGCGCACGGGAGGCAGTTTCCCAGCCGAAGCGGCGGTAGAAGGGGGCGGAGAGGGGATGCAGCAGGGACAGGGGGTAGCCTAACTCGTCCCACAGCGCGTGTACGGTGGACTGGAGAAGGGCGGCGGCATGGCCCCGGTGCTGGTACTCAGGACGAGTCGCGACCCCGGCGATGCCGCCGGCAGGAACGGGGACGCCGCCGACCCGGAGGAGAGCGGGCACGACGGTCAGGCAGGAAACGAGGCCCCTTTGCGGCGTGAGGAGGACGCGCTTGTGGGCCAGGTTGTAATACGGATCGGCGTAGAAGATAGGCCGAGCCGCCTCGGCGTTCAGGTCGAAGGCGGCGCAAAGCGTTTCGAGAATAGCCTCGGCCTCAGCAGGGCGCGCGGCGCGCGCGGCCGGTGTCATGGCGCGGGCGGGGCGGGCCACTGGCTCAAAAATTGGTACGACAGGGCATCGCGGCGCAGCAGCAGCGGCGGCTCGTTCGCGTAGAACGAGAAGGCTTCGGCAAAACCCTCCTCGACGTCCGTCTGGGCGTAGCGCGTCACCAGATGATGCAGCGCCTTCTGCTTTTTATAGATGCCCTCATAGCGCTTTTTGTCGTCCCGACTCAGCAGGTTGAACCAGATGTAGTGGCCGTACTCGTGGGCAAAGGTGTACAGGTCCGGCTGCCCCGACGCGGGGATACGCAAGGTGATCCGGGCCGGGTTGTCTTCGAAAACGCCGTCAATCTCGCCGTCGCCGGCATGGGAACTCTGGTCCTGATCGGAGTCGGAGTCGCCGTCCCGCAGGTACGCTTCCATCTCGCCGTCATTCAAAGGGTGGACTTCGAACCGCCCGCGCGCCTCGAAACGGGCGGGGATGTGATGGGCGAACCAGGACGTCAGGGAGCGCGCCGTGAGCGTGGCCGGCCCGGTGACGACGATCTGCGCCCCGGCCCCGCGCGGGGCAAGGAGGAGTCCGGCGGCCAGAAGCGGAACAAGGAACAGCAAGCGCGCGCGTGTCATGCCTAATTTTACCATAGTCCACCCAGTTCTGCAAGGAAGTCGTGCCAGGATAATTATCGGCAGGCCCAGGGAAGGAAACAAGACCTAAATGGCAGCAAAACAACAAAATCCCGTATCCACGCCAGTCTCCACGGAGGAGACGCCCGCCCAACTCCTCCAAAAGCACTTCGGCTTTTCCGAGTTCCGGCCCGGACAGGAGCGGGTGATCGAGGCGCTGCACGCGCACCGGGCGGCGCTGGCGGTCTTTCCGACAGGCGGCGGCAAGTCGCTTTGCTACCAACTGCCCGCCCTGCGCTACGAGGGCCTGACCCTGGTCGTCTCGCCGCTGATCGCCTTGATGAAGGACCAGATTGACTTTTTGGTCCGCCACGGCGTCCAGGCCGCGCGCCTGGACTCGACGCTGACCGGGGCGGAAGTGCGGGACGTGACCGAGCGCATGGAGGCGGGAACGCTCAAGCTGCTGTATGTGGCCCCGGAGCGGTTCAACAACGAGCGGTTTTTGGGCCTGCTCGGGCGGACACCCATCGCCCTGTTCGCCGTGGACGAGGCGCACTGCATCTCCGAGTGGGGCCACAACTTCCGGCCCGACTACCTGAAGCTGGCCCAGGCGGCGAAAAGCGTCGGCGCAGAGCGCGTCCTAGCCCTGACCGCAACGGCCACGCCCGCCGTCGTCGGGGACATTCGCGCCGCCTTCGACATCCCTGATGAGGCGGCGGTCGTGACGGGGTTCTACCGCCACAACCTCAACCTCAGCATCACGCCGGTCAAGGCCGAAGACCGGGACGCCCTGCTGCTGCGGCGAATCGGCAAGCGCCCGCCCGGCCCGACCATCGTCTACGTCACCTTGCAAAAGACCGCCGAGCGGGTCGCCGCCCTGCTCGAAAAGGAAGGCCACCCCGCCGAAGCGTATCATGCCGGGCTGGACGACGATGTTCGGGCCGCCGTGCAGGACCGCTGGATGGCCTCGGACAAGGGCATCGTGGTCGCCACTATCGCCTTCGGCATGGGCATTGACAAGGCCACCGTCCGCTACGTCTACCATTACAACCTACCCAAGTCGTTGGAAAGCTACAGCCAGGAGATCGGCCGGGCCGGGCGCGACGGCGTGAGGTCCACGGTCGAGCTGCTGGCCTGCCCCGAAGACGTGCCGACATTGGAAAACTTCGCCTATGGGGACACGCCCACCGAGACGGCCCTGAAGTCGCTGCTCGACGACCTGCTTTCGCGCGGCCCCTCGTTCGACCTGGCGCTGCATTCGCTGTCCAACCAGCACGACATCCGCCTGCTCGTCCTGCGGACCGCGCTGACCTATCTCGAAATGGACGGCATCTTCCACCAGGGGACGCCGTTTTACGCCGGCTACGAGGTGCAGCCGCTGCTCCTCCTGCCCGAAATCTTCGCCAAATTTCGGGGCCAGCACGCCGATTTCGTCCGCGACCTGTTCCAGATCGCCAAACGGGGTAAACTCTGGTACGCGCTGAACCCCGACGAGGCCGCCGAGACGCTGGGCGTCGAGCGGCGGCGCGTCGTCCGCGCCCTAGAGTATCTGGAAGAGCAGGGCTGGGCATTGCTGAAGGTCGCCGATGTCCGCCAGCGGTACACGCGCGGGGAAAAAGAGGCGGATGCCGACGCCCTGGCCTACGACCTGGGTTCGCGGTTCGCTCGCCGCGAGCAGGCCGAGATCGCCCGTCTGCGGCAGGTGCTGGCCCTGGTGACGCATGAGGGCTGCCAGACCAACGCCCTGGTCGCCTATTTCGGCGAGGTGCGGGAGGCGCCCTGCGGCCACTGCGCCTACTGCCTGACCGGCCGCGCCGCCGCCCTGCCGCCCGCCGACGCCCCGCCCGCGCCGGAAGCTCTGCTGGACCTCGCCGACTGGCAGGCGCTGCGCGCCGCGCACCCCGACGCCCTCCGTGAGCCTCGCCAGCAGGCCCGTTTCCTGTGCGGCCTGACCTCCCCCGCGCTGGCCCGCGCCCGCATCAGCCGCCACCCCCTCTTCGGCAGCCTGGAACGCCTGCGCTTCGCGGACGTGCTGGCATGGTGCGAAGAAACCCCCTAATCCCTTCCGCCAGGAGAGGAAGCGTCGCTAGGGAACGATGTTCGTCCATAAGTCCGCCGGCACGAACTGCGAAAGATGGCCGACGCTGGTGGTCGCGATGACCAGATCGGAGACGGGAATGCCCAGGCTTAACGCCTGAGCCGCCAGGATCACATCGCCGTCAAGCGCCTCGGCGCTGGCGGTCGGTGTGCCCGCATTCCGCGCTCGCCCCCAGAGGATGGCGGCGAGATCCAGGTGGGCATCAGTCAGCGGCAGGTAGCGGTCGGGAACAGCATGGCAGAATGCGCGCAGACGCGCGATCTGGCTCGTGGCATTCAACCGCTCCAACTCGCGAAGCACCTCATAATAGTTGATGGCAGGAGCAACAACACGATTACCCGCCTGAATACAGTCTTTGATCCACTGCTGACACAGATCCAGTCTTGTTGGTACGACGCCGGGCTGCGGCTCCTGTTTAGCGGTGCTGCTGAGTGGAAACGTGTCCAGCACGATGACGCGCGGCATTTAGAGGCGCCTCATGCCGAGTGCATCACGTGTCTCATTGATCCCGTTCTCAAACTCCTCCCAAAGACGATCCTCCTGCGCGATCTCCCCCGGCGTTTTCTGAGCGTCTTCCTGTGCCCATTGGGCAAGGAGCGCAAGTGTCGGGTCTTCGGGCGCATTGACCGACGTGGGAGAGTATTCCAGCAGGTGTTCAGTCACCAACGCCTTTACCATCGCCGCCGGGTCGAGTCCCTTCTGCCGCGCGGCGGCGGCCAGCCGCGCTTCCTCAGTTGGGGAGAGGTCAAGGGTGAGTGTCACGGGTTTCTCCTTTCACAGCGTCTAGGGACAGTATACCGTATTCGGGGGCAGGGGCGGCGGGGCGGCAACCGGGCGCGATTACGGGTACAATAACCGTATCTCAGCATATAGGCGTTTTTGTACGCATTCGGGAGACACGTATGTCAGTCACGGAACGGTTTTACGGGGCGAATACGATGGGGACGGGCCGCCCCATCCAGGACTTCGGGTTGGGCGACCTGAAGGGCCAGTATCAGTATACGGCCAAGCTGCGCGCCAAGGGCCTGCTGGTCGTGGTCTTCTTTTCGCCCGACTCGCCCCCCTCGGTGCGGGCGCTCCAGAGGGTGCAGTCGTGGACGGCGGACCTGCCGACGCAGAAGTGGACCGCCCTGGGCGTGGGCGACGGGGATCGGGCGGAGATGGGGCAGTGGGCGGAGCAGCAGGGGCTGGAAGGCGTCTCGATCGTGATTGACCACGAGCTGTATCAGACCCGCGCGTGGGGCGTCTCGCACCTGCCGAGCCTGTACCTGGTGTCCGGCAAGACGGGCCGCGTCCTGCACAAGATTTTGGGCGAGGACGCGGCTGCGCTGGACGGCATGAAGCAGATGCTGACGGACGAGGTGACCAAGATCGTCACGGCCGAAGCCGCCGCGCAGAAGGCCGAGGAAGAAAAAAAGGCCGCCGAAGCCGCCGCCAAAGCTGCCGAGGCCGCCAAGCCCTCGGACACCACCCCGCCGCCCGCGCCCGCCAAAGCCTAGCCCCTACCTCGCTCCCGGCAGACAAAAAAATCCGCCGCAGCAATCCCAAAGCGCTGCGGCGGCCGCCCTCACGAAACCTATTACGGACTTCGGAGAGGCAAGATAAGGAGATCACATCTCTCTTGACGCCGCGCGCCGATCAAATGTTCCCCTTTTGTTCAATTTTTTGTACGGAATGTCTGCGCGGAGTGCAGGTTAGTCTTCAGGAACGAGTGATAGCCAGGAAAGCAAAAGACGCACCGGATCTCCCGCCGCGTCTTTTTCCGTCTTTACTGCCAGCCAGCCCCGGCGAAGTCGAAGCGGACCTTTTTGGTCTTGGTGGAGTAGTAGAACGCCAGGTCGCGGCCGAAGACCTTGCGGCTGACCGAATACTCGAAGTCCTGGTAGCTGTCCACGACGTAACGCTCGTAGGAGGTGGCGATGCCGACGCCCCAGTCGTTATTGATGCGGTACATGGCCGTCCCGAACAGGCTGCGGTCGTTGAGGGGCAGGCCATAGCCGCCTGAGAAGGCGACCGAGAGGCGCGGCAGGGGGACCGTGAGATAGGTGGCCGTCAGGCGGTGCTGGGTGCTGGAGCGGAGCAGGGCTTCCAAAGGGTTGAGGCTGTCGGACGGCGTGCCGAGCTGGGAAAGCAGCGGGTCATAGCGGTAGGTGTAGTTCAGAATCAGCCGGTCGGACTTGCGGAAGGTGCGCGTCAGGCCCAGGCTGGCGCTGACGGTGGGGGCGAGACGGTTGTTCCGGCCGCCCCAGACCTGGCCGACGGTCAGCGAGTCGGTGAACTGCGTCCGCTTGTCCAGTTGCAGGGGCGCGGTGAACAGGCGCACGTCTATGGCGCGGTTGGAGATCGGCGTTATCACCGTGCCCGTGTCCGGGGAGGTCTCTTTCAGCACAGCCTGCTGGACCGAGAAGTCCGCCGAGTAATTCACCAGGGAATGCCACAGCGGCTTGGGGTTGGTCTGGAGGTAGGTGTTCAAGCTATAGCTCGACGCCGAGTAGCCGTCTAAGCCGGGGTCGTTGCTGCCCGCAGCGTTGACATTGACGGAGAACTGGCTGAACTGGCGCGAGACATTTGACGAGGCGTACAGGCTGCGGTGCGAGGGGTAATCTAGGAACAGGTAGCCGGTCGTGGTCTCGTCCAGCCGCTGCGTGTGGCTCCACTGGGCGCCCCACTCGGAACGGGTGATGCCGTTGATGAGGAACTGGCCCGTGCCGCTGCGCCCGACATCGTAGGACTGCTCCAAGTCCAGGGCCAGGCCGTGACGCGCGGCGTGGCTGCCGAAGAACGAGGTGCCGGACGACAGGCCGTTGGCGATGTTCGCGCCGCTGACGGCGGCGTTGCGCAGGTAGATCGTGCCCTTGGAATGCGGCGTGACATTGTAGTAGTACGGCAGGTTGAGGAAGACGCCGTCCGAGCCGAAGCCGAGGATCTGCTGGCCGAAGATCTGGTCGGTGTTCATCGGCATGACGTGGTAGGCCACCGAGAGCAGCTTCTTGCCGTCGCTGTAGATCGTCGCGCGCCGGAATTGGACCTGGTCGCCGGGGTCGGCGGTGATGGCGCGGGCGGCAACGACGACGCGGCTGTCCGAGAGGTCCATGAAGCGGTAGGGGTTGGACTGGAGCGGAAGCTGGGCGGGGTCGAGCGGCTGCGGCGCGGTTTCGAGGTCGGAACCGGTGACGGTGACGCTCTGGGCGCTGCCGGCCAGAATGGCAGTCCCGGCCCCGTTCAGCAGGTCGTAGCGCAGCTCGGCCACGCGCAGGACGTGACGACCGCGCTGGAGGGTCGCGTGGTGCGCCAGCACGAGCCGCGTCTGGAGGTCCACCTGGAGCGCGTCCGCCTTGATGTCCAGAGCTTTGTAGTCAAGGTGGGCGGAGCCGTTCTTGCCCTGCGCCTCGACGATCCGGGTATCGGCGCTGTAGATGAGGTACTGAGGACAGTCCAGGCGAATCCAGCGGGCGTCCCTGGCGAACAGCGACTCGCGATCCTCGGTGAACTCGACCGTCGCCACACCCGCCGAGGAGTTGTCCGCCGTGGCGCCGTAGGCGACGGCAGTGACGCTCGCCGTCCCCGCCGACGAGGCGCTGGTGAGGGAAACGCGGGCGATGCCCGACGTCGTCGTGGTCGTGTCCGGCGTGAGCGTGCCCAGGGTGGTCGTGAAGCGGACCTGGGTGTTGTTGGCGGCCAGATTGCCGCCGCCGTCGCGCACGGTGGCGGTGATGACCGTGGTGCTTTTACCGTCCGCATAGATGATGTCGGGCGCGGCGGCCAGTGTCACGCTGGCCCGCCCAGACGCGCGCGCGGGGGCGTGAAAGGAAGTCAGAGCAGCGAACACAAGCGCCAGGAGGACAGCGATTCGAGCAGGGAAGGGACGCATGATGGGTGTCCTGGAAGAAGCCCGGCGCAGGCGCCGGGCCGGGACGATCTCGGAAAGCGCCGTGGCCTACGGACTCGGAGCCGCAGGCGGGCCGGCCGGGTTGTTGCCGCTGTTTAGTCCTTGCGGGGGACTGGGCGGGCCGCCGGTGTCGCCGGGGTTGCCGGGGGTGACGATGGTTGATCCCCCGCCTCCGCCGTGATGGGACGAGCCGATGGCGATGCCGACGGCGGCGGCCAGCAGGATTCCCAGCAGGATCGAACCGTTGTTGCTGTGATGCCCGCGCGCATAGTCAACCGACGCCATGTGCCGCTGGTCCTGGGGGACGCTGCCGTTCAAGGCGGAAACGAGCTGGCCGGCCACATCGTTGATGGCGCTTTGCAGCAGGGCGTCCGGGTCGTCGGAGGCGTTGTACGAGGCGCCTCGGCCGGTAAAGGCCAGCACACGGACCGCCGTGCCCGTCACCGAGTTGTAGAGCGTGGCGCTGACCGTCAGCGAAACATTGCGGGTGGCGGGGTCGGTGCGCAGCGCCTCGACCGTCCCGATCAGGTAGCCGTCGGTCCCCACCTGGGCGGCGATCTTCTGCCCCTTCTGCGCGTCGTCGTAGGGCGGCTGGAGATCGTTCTCGCTCAGGCCTTCGACGCGGGCTTCTTGCAGCGCGCGCTGGATCTGCGGCAGCGAGGGCGAGAAGCTGTTAGCCTTGTAGCGTCCAATGACGTTCAGGCGCAGCTTGACGGCGTCCTCGACCCGCGCACCGACCAGTTCCGGGTTGAAGCCGCCCGTGCTGCCCGAAGCCGGGATGGCGTTCGAGAACGGGAACAGCAGGATCGAGTGGATCGGGCCGACCGGAACCGGCGACATCGGAATGTGGATGGTGCTTCCGGCAGGCGGGGCGGGGGCGGCCGGGGCGGGCGCCTCCTGTGAGACGGGTGCCGGGACCTGCTGCGCCTGGGCGGCGACGAGCAGGCTGCCCGGCGGGCAGAGCATGGCGGCGGCCAGCGCGAGCGCCAGAGAGCGTTTAGGCAGCGCGCCTTGAATCAGCGCGCTTTTGCTGTGAGTGAGCATGGAGATTTTCCTCTCTGTAGACCGCATCAGTTTCGGTGCCGTCCGTGGAACAGATTACCCTCGAACAGACGGGGCCGAAGCGCCGGAGTCGCGCCGGTGATGTTGAGGGTCAGCGGGTCGCTGAAGACATATGGGTTGTCGAACCCGTTCTGGCCGTTGTCGGCGGAGTTGCGTGCGCCGACTCGGTAGAAAAAGATGGTCCCATTGGGGAAGTCGGTCGTCAGGTTGATGTTGTTGAAGACGACGGCCGTCCCGTTGGTCGTGCTGATGCCGGTCGCCGACCCCGCTCCCTGGTTCGTCGGGTCCGACGCCGTCGCGTTGTAGGCGCCCGGCGCAGCGACAAAGGTGCGCGAGTTCGAGAAGCCGGGGTCGGTGCTGATCTGCAGGATGTAGTCGTTGGCGCCCCGCGTCGAGGGAACGGTCACGTTGACGTTCGTGGCGCCGGTCCCGGTCACTGAATTGCCAAACGGGTGGACCGGCTCGATGTAGGTGATGGTGTTGGTGCTGCGTCGGCCGGTGAGCTGGAAGGTCTCGCTGTGGCCGAAAGTCTGATTGCCGCTCGTGTTGGCGCCGTTCGTGCTGGTGTTCTGGCCGCCGCCGCCGCCGCCGCCGCCGCCAGTGTTATTGTTGTTGTTATTGTTGTTGATGCCGCCCGTGCCGGGGTTGGTGGTGGTCCCCGTGTTACCCGAGTTGAGCGTGGACGGCTGGATGTAAAGCCCTTCCACTTGGTAGGAGACGCGCTGGCCGAACTGGAGGCCCGTGCCGGGGATCTGCTGCTGGAAGACGCCGGTGGTGGTGGTGCCGGTCCCATTGCCGGTGGTCCCGGTGTTGATGACGCCGGTGCCGGTCAGGAACTGTCCGGAGGAGGTGAGCGTGACCAGGGTCTGGCTGTCCGAAGGGTCCGGCTTGGAGGCCGTGATGGACGTCTTGTTGTTGAAGTCGTCGAACGCTACCAGGTTGGCGTGCCCGGCCTGATTGAGCAGGGGCACCTGGCCGAACCCGCTCAAGCCGAGGACGCCGCCGAAGACGGTTCCCGTGTTCTGGCCGTTGTTGCCGTTGTTGGTGCCGCTGTTGAACACGCCGATGGGGATGACCGAGACCGAAGTGATCCCCGGCAGGCTGGCGGGGCTGTTCAAAGCGATAGGCGCGTCGCTGCGGTAGACATGGAACTCCAGGAAGTTACTCGGGTCGATGTTGCCCGTATCGCCGGTGATGCGTACCGCGACCGGAATATAGCTGGTTGCGGTGAAGCCGACGGCGGGCGGCCCCGTCAGCGAGCCGCCCAGGTCCACTGCCCGCCCGGAGATCGCGTGGACGCCGGCAACCGCCGCCCCGCCGAGAGAGTGATCACCGCTCCCTTTTCTGATGGCGCTGATCAGCAGGGCAGCGGCCAGCAGCGCGACGACGACGCCGGCCACGCCCGTAAAGGCGCTGTGTTTGACTGCGGTGGAAGGCGTGTCCGCCGCCACCTGGGCCGTGTTGGCCGTGCCGAACGTCCCCGTGGTGCGATCAATGGTGTAGTTCGGCAGGTGGTACAGGGCCGTCGCCCGGTCCTCGGGCCGGATGCCTTGCCCCAGGTCCGTGATGACCGCGTCGGCGTCGTTGTTGGTGGCGGTGGTGACTTTGATGCGGCCGGTGACGACGCCGTTACGGGTCACGATCATGTCCAGGCCGTCATACAAGCCGTCCCGCGTTCCCTTGTTGAGCGTCACGGATTGCGTGTCGCGCCCGATCAGGACAGTGGCGACGGGCAGGTTGAACTTGCTGATCTGCTTGACGGCGTTGAAGGCGGCATTGCCGAACGCCTCGTTGACCAGTTGTTCCTCGTCCGTGACCGGGATGGGGCGCTGGTTGGAGTAACCCTCGGCCAGCGCGCCGTTGAGCAGGAAGCCGGAGCGCGGGTCAATGACGCGGACGACGAGGTTGACTTTGGCCTGGCGGCGGTCACGGGAGAAGGAAATAGAGGCGATCTCCCCGGCGACGACGGCCTGCACGCCCAGGGCCTGGCCGAGCCGCTGGATGCTGGTCAGGTTCAGCGGCGGGGTCAGGTTGTTCTGCTGGATGCCGTTCAGCAGGTCCTGGCGGGGCAGGACGGCGTAGCGGTTGAGCTTGGCCAGCTCGACCACGAACGAGTCGGCGGCCAGACGGCCGACATCGGTGCTGCCGTACCCGGAGGGGTTGGCGAAGTCCAGGACGGCCCAGGTCGGCTGGGGGCTGGCGAGTCCCTGCGCCTGCACCGCAGGGGCGCGGAGCAGGAAAAGGGCGAGAACGGGCAGCGCCATCAGTACCGAGAGCAGGAAACTGAGGGGCTGCGCGCTCCAATGGCGCTTCAAGTGTTTCACGGGATGGAAATCCTCCTCAAAAATCGTCCGAAAGTTCTGCCGAGGGATCGGCGGTGATGTCCAATGATTGCTGGCTGCCCCCGCCCCTTTTCAGGGACGGGAACAGCCTGGAAAAGCGCTCTCGGTCCGCTCTCTCTGACTATCGGCCCGTCGGAATGCGAACGGTCGTGTCCACGAAGACCTTGATCCAGTACGCCTGGTAGGGCTGGAGCGAGTCGTTTGCGGAGACCGCCTGATAGTTCGAGCCGTCGTAGCGATACAAGGTCGGCGAGACGATATGGTTCGCGCTGCCGGCCGCGTTCGCGAAGGAAAGGACGCTGCCGCCGCCCATGTCGAACGAGAGGTTGGCGACGGGAACCGGCGACGTGCTGGGCACGCCGATCTGGTTCCAGGACGGGTGCAGGGCGACGCTGATTGCGCCGGCCGTTGCCCCGCCCGGCTGCGTGAGGCCGACCGCATTTTTCAGGAAGACCCAGTAGCCCACGCCCAGGCGCGGCACGTCGGCGGGGGGATTCGGGTCATGGGCGTATTGCCCCACCAGCGGATTCCAGACCTCGACATACGAGCGGTTGCCGTTGGGCGTCGTCCCCGTCGGGGCCGTGTTCAGCGCGCCGAACAGGCTGTCGAACGAGGAGGAACTGTAGTCGAACGGCAGGGACAGGAAGTTCAGGCCCGCCGGGAACGTGTGCAGCGGCGGTAGCCCGCTGACGCCGGTGAAGTCCAGCCGGCTGAACGTGTTGGCGGCGATCGTGACCGTCTGCGTCCCTGCGCTCGCCCCGTTCTTGGTGGCGGTGACGGTGTAGGTCCCCTGCCCCAGCGTGATAGGCCCGTAGTTGATCTGGCCGCCGTCCGAAGCCGCCGTCGCCGTGCCGGTCGTCGTGGGCGAAGGCGAGACCGTCAGGCCCGTGCCGGTGTTGACGATGGTCAGCGTGACGCCGGCCACCGGGGTCGTGCTGCTCGTGCCGGTGACCAGGCCCCCCAGCGTCCCGTTGGCGACCGCGCCCAATGTGATGTCGGGCACGGTCGTGGTCGTGGCGCCGACAACGACGACGGAGATCGGCGCGCTGCTCCCGAAGCCGGTCGCCGAAGCGGTCACATTGTAGGTGCCCGCCGCCAGCGCGGCGATGGCATAGGCGCCGGTAGCGTCCGTGGTCGCCGTGGCGGCAACCGTGGCCGGGCTGCCGCTGCTGAATAAGACCTTCGCGCCGGAGATCGGGTTGCCCGCCGTGTCCACGACCCGTCCCGTCACCGCCCCCGGACCCGGCTGCAGGGTGAAGTTGACGACCAGCGGGGCGTTGCTGGCGACCGTGAGCGTGTTCTGCGTCTGCGAGCCGAAGCCCGTCTTGGTGGCCGTGCCCGAATAAGTGGATGGGGCCACCGACGACAGGGTGTAGTTGCCGTTGGCGTCCGTCGTGGTCGAGTAGATCTGGCCGTCAGTCGAGGTGAAGACGACGGACGCCCCTGCGACGAGGTTGTTCGACGTGTCCGTGACCTTGCCAGAGATGGAACCGGGTGAGGCCGGAACCAGTGTCAGGCTGGCCTGCTGGAGCGAATCCCCTTCGACAGTGAAGATGACGCCGGGGTTGGACGTGGCCCGAATGAAGCCGGTCCGGTAGGCGACCAGGGTATAGTTGCCCGGCTCGATGCCGTCAATGCGGTAGTTGCCTGCCGAATCGGTTCTCGCGCTGAAGGTCCCGCGCCCCGGAATAGCCGGGCCGTAAGCCGACTGGAGGTAGACGGTGACGCCCGTCACGCCGGACCCGACCACGCCGTTGCCGCTCGTGGAACGGATGGTGCCGGCGATGGAGCCGGTCCGCAGGTAGCTGACGATGTTGTGCAGGACGCCCTGCCGCTGGTTGCGTGGCTCGTAGATGATCGGGTTCGGCTTGAAGGAGATTGTCTGCTTGTAGTATTCGGTGCTGAGGGCCTCGATGCCGAAGGAGGCGTAAACCACCTTGGAGCCGGTCCCGCCAGCCGCCGTGACCGGGTTTTCGGTGTAAATCAGGCCTACGCCGCCCGGCCCGGAGGCGGCGGCGTCGTTGCCCAAACCGTTGATCTGCGGGATCGGGTTGGTGAACGGGGAGAGCGTGATGTCGGTCTGCGCGTTCTTGCCCGGCGTGATGGTGTCAATGGCCCCCAAGACCGAGTTGGAGTTGGTCAGGCCCTGCGGGAACGGCTGGATGTAGGGTCCGAGCTGATCCAGTGAGCCGTCCGTGCGCCAGTTACCCTCGTAATGGAAGTACTGATCGCCGTTGGCGTTCGAGAAGATGTTGCCCCCGAAGTTGTTCGAGATGCGAATCAGCCGCTGGCCGGGGGCGATGTTGGTGGTCGAGCGCCCTGGGTTCAGCTCGGGGAAGTTCCCGTTGACATAGCCATCGTAGTTCGCCGTGGCGGTGATGCGGTTCTGCCCGACGGTGACGTTGTTGAGAACGGCGGGGATGTGCGTACCGCCGTTGGGGGTTGCGAGCGTCGCGTTCAGCACGTCGAACACGAAGCCGCCTGCCGCGTTGTTGGTCTGGCCGTTCTGGGTCAGCGTGGAGGCGACGTCCTGGCCGGAGATGAACAGGCGTCCGCCGCCGGGGTTGGCGGCCGTGCCGTCGCCCAGCACGAAGTTGCGCAGGTCCCGCTGCGTGGCGGTGTCTGCCAGCGTCCCCGGACCGGCCAGGACGTCGCCGGTGAAGGGCGAGACCCAGACGATGCAGCGGTTGGCGACTGGGACGCGGGGGGCGGCCGCGATGCTGAACTTGGTGGCCCCGTTGGTGTCGGCGACTGCCGGCTGGCTCTGGAAGGTCGGCAGGTACGCCCGGTAGACGGAGGCCGGGACGGGACCGCGCGCCAGGGTGCGCCAGATGCTGTACTGCTGCGAGCGGACGGCGGGTGCGTTGTCGATGCGGCCCCCGTCGTCAATGAACTGGTCATAGTACGAGCCGACGCCCAGGCCGTTGAAGACCGGGTTGCCGACATCGCCGAACGAAAACCCGTTGCCGAAGCTGCTGAAGTCCCGTCCGGCAATCGAGAACTCCCTGTCCAGCGGCTGGATGATTGTGGAGGGGTTGTCCGGGCTGGCGCCGGTGATGACCTGGTGCCGGTAGACGGCGTTGGGCAGGAGGTTCACGTCCACGTCCGTGACGTAGGCCTCGGCCCCGAACAGCTTGGGCACCAGGTTGAGCAGACCGCGCTGGCCGCCGAACGTCGTGGCGGCGAACTTCTGGCCCAGGGCGTAGTCGCTGACGACCAGGATGTCGTTGTTGCCGATGGACGACGCTGTGCTAAAGCCCCAAATGTTGTCGTAGATGCGCCAGTTGCTCCCGATCCCGGTGGACTGGAAGCCGCCCCGGAAGCCGAACCCAGTGCTGAAGGTGCCGGGCGAGAAGTTCGCCGGCGCGACGGCCTTGTCGAAGGCGATCACATCCAGGTAGAAGTCGCTGCCGGATGTGGGTGTGGTCCAGGTGACGCTGTAAAGGGCGCCGCCCTGGCCGTCCTGCTGCGAGTCGGGCAGGCGGGTCATTTGCAGCCACTCGGCGGGCGCAAGGAAACTGCCGTTATTCGGATTCGTGACGTTCGTGATCGGGCGCAGGTTGCCGCCGACCAGGGAGGACTGCTTGACGCCGCTGAACGGCTGCTGGTCGTCCACGCCGGCCAGGAAGTACGGGTCGCGGAAGTCGGCACGCCCCGTGTCGCCGATGGCGGTGGCATTGGGATTGCTGGCGAACTGCGGGTTCACCACCTGGCATTCGAATTCCGGCCCCCAGGGAGTGAACAGGGCGGGGTCGCCGCCGGGCGGGTTGGTGACGATACCCTTGTCGTCCGGGTTCGTTACCGGCTTGCCGTCCTTGGTCAGCACCGGCTCGGGGTTGGTGTTGCTGCTGCTGAAGTCCTCGTGCCCCACGGAGATCGTGTCCGAGCCGTTGGTGGCGGGGCCGGGGGCGGGCGTGCCGGGGGGCGCGTCCTCGGTGCCGCCGACCGCGCCACGGTTGGGATAGGAGTTGATGAACCCGTTGCTGTCGGCAATCCGGTTGGACCCGGCATCGCCGAACCCGCCCTGGGTGTTGCCGAAGAATGGGGAGGTATAGAACTGATCGCTGAAGTAGCCGCCGCCGTTCATCAACTGGGCGGACGAGCCGCTGTCCAGCAGCAGGGGGTTGTTTGCGTTCGGGTTGTTCCGCTGCTGACGGTAACTGGAGTCCTTAGCGAAGACTTTGTGCTCCAGATTCTGCGAGTCCTGATACTTGCTGTTCGGGTTCTTGATCTGGAGGAAGACCTGTACGCCGGGGAAGCCGAAGTTGGCGGCAGAGTCGCCAGTGTTGTCAATGCCCGCCTCGCGGCTGCTCAGGCGGACGGTGACGGTGACGGGCTGGCCCGGCGTGATGCCGGTGCGGGTCACTCTGCCCGACGAGTCGGCGACATGGACGATCTCGTTGCCGCTGTAGGGCAGCAGCGTCGGCGGGTCCAGGTTCACCACCTGAGAGACGAGGATGCCGGCATAGGCCGAGCCGACGGTTCCGGCCCCGGTTAGCTTGCCGCCTTGCGGCACTGAAATGGCTGTCTCCGAGGACGCGCCCGTCGTCGGGTCGTTGTAGGTGACGGTGCGGCTGTTGGTCACGGCCCCCGTTTGGTAGTTGTAGCCACCGCTCTGGTAGGCGATGCTGAAGATGCTCACAAACGGCGACCACGTTGGGTAGACATCGTCGAAGGCGTTGCCGCCCGCGCTCGTCTGACCTGCATTGTCATCCGTGTTGAGCTTGACGGCGGGGTTGCCCACTGTCGTGTTGGTGTTCGCCGCTTCCGGCGTCACGGCCTGGGTGAACACGGCGGTGAGCTGGTAGTAGTACTCCGCGCCCGGCGTGACATTCGTGTCTACGACCTGGAGCTGTCCGTTCGGCCCGGTCGTGACGGGCACGTTGGTGATGAAAGGGACGCTGCCTTCCGCGCCCGAATTGCTGGCCGGCGGCCTGTTCGTCGAGGTCGGCGCGGCAGGCGAGCGGTACAGGTTATAGGAAGAAGGCGCGCTGGTGCCGGTATTGACAAACGAGATCGTCACTTGCGGACGGGGATTCCCATTAGCATCGGTCCCAATGCCGCCGAGGGCGCTGAGGATCTGCGGCGGACCGGAAGCGTTGCGGCCCCGGACGGCGTTGCTGAAGCTCAGATCGCCGAAGCCGCTGCTGACGGTGGGCCTGTTGTCGGAAAGGATCTCGATGCCCTCGACGATCGGCGGGTCGCCGGAGACGGGGTTGAAGGCGACGACGACCGAGTTACGCGGGATAATCCCGGTAGTGAAGAACTGATCGAAGCTGGAGACTGTGGCGTCGTACTCGACGACGACGGCGGTGTTCTGGCCCACCGTGGGCGCGGTGGTGACTAAAGCAGCGTCGGCGCGCGTGAAGGCATTGGCCGCTGCCGTGGCGCTGGCCGGAGTGTTGACGACGGCCGCCGTGGTCTGCTGCCGCGTAAAGCCCGGCTCGGTGAAGACGACGGTGTAGCCCGCGTTGACCGGCAGGAAGGCGAGGTAGTTGACCGGCTTGCCGTCGCCGTTGGGGGCGGCGGGGGCGTTGGTCACGGCGCCCGTCGTCAGGATGGCGACCAGCGTGTTGTTGGCGCCGATGACGCGGACCGTCGCGCCCGGCAGGGCGTTCGTGGTAGACGCGCTGGTGACCAGCCCGCCCAGCGTCCCGACACTGGTGTTGGTGGTCGCGCCGCTGGCGAGGGTGAAGGTCAGGGTGGCGGCCGCGGCCGCCGTCACCGTCGTCTGCTGCGTCTGGGTCGTCAGTTTGGCGCTGTAGGGCGGCGTGACCGTGACGTCGTACTTGTCCCCGGCGGGCGTCGGCGGCACCTTGAGGGAGAACGTGCCGGGGGCCTTGGCGTTATCCGTCGTGGTCGTCGCCAGTGTCTGACCAGTGTTGTCGTCAATGACATTGACCGGGACGCCGCCGACTCCCGTCCCGTTGCTGTCGTTGACGGTGCCGTTGATTGTGGCCGTCCCCTGGGTCAGCGGGAAGTCCACGCGGGTGAAGGCGCCGCTGCTCACGGTAACAGTCTGCGAGACCGGCATATAGCCGGAGGCGGGATCGGGCGTGACCGTAATGGTGTAGGTGCCCTGCGCAACCGGGCCGTTGTAGTTGATAGGAGTGGCGCCGCCATTGGGATCGGGTGTCGTCGCGACGGTCGAGGTAATCGGCGCGACGGTCGCCGGACCGCCGGTGAGGGTGATCGTGGCGGCGATGGGCGCACCGCTCGTCGCGTCGGAGACCAGACCGTCCACACGGCCGGGCGCGGACTGCGCCTGACCGACGATGTCGATGTTGGACTGGACGTTCCCGTTGACGGTCACGTTGAAGACGCGCTTGCCGGGGGCATTGTTCTTTGGATCGGACAGGTGCAGGCGGACGCGGTAGTTGGCGCCCGGCGTCAGGTTGCCGAACGTGTAGGTGAAGGTGCCGTTGCGGTCAGTCTGGTAGATCTGCGGCGGCGTACCGGGATCGTTGGTCGTGTTGACGGTCGGAGCCGGGTTGAGCGTCTCGGCCGTGCCGCCGGTCACGGTGAAGGGCTGCGGCAGAAATGTCCTTTGACCATTCTGGTTGACGAACGTGTCCGAAACGTAGCCCCCGAACATATCCCCGGGTGCTGTGTCGCCGGCGTTGACCTGGTCAATGGGAGTCCGGGCAGGCTCCGGCGTGGTGGCGGCCTCGTTGGAGCGGCCGGTCTCGCCGCCCGCGTCCGTGTTTTGCAGCACTTGCAGGTAGTAGATGTCGTGTGGCGAGCTCGGGCCGGCGCCGCGCGCGAAGGCCAAGTACTCGAAGCCAGGCGCGGGGTTGGTGTACGGGTTGCGCCGCAGGGACGACCAGGCCGGGCCGAAGTTGTCCGTGCCGACGGCGGTGACGGGCTGGCCGCCGTTCGTGGCCGTGCCGAAGCCGAAGCGCCCGCCGCCGCCGGCCAGGAAGATGGAGCGGTTGGCGCGCGGGCCGGCCGTCAGCAGCAGCGACGTGTTCGGGTCGGGGCCGGGGGCGCTGCCGGTCGCCGTCAGGCTGGCGGCATTGGAGGCGAAGGCGATGAGCTGGCCGTCCTGGGAGTACGACGGGTCGGTGTCGTCGGCGGGGCCGTCCGTCAGCTTGGCGGGCAGAGAAACGGTGGACGGGTCGGAGCCGCCGGTGTGGACGTACAGGAAGTAAAGGTGGTTGTGGCCTTTGTAGGTCCCGGTCGTGCTGAACGCCGAAAAGACGATCTCGTCGGAGTTGCCGGGCACGAAGGTGGGGCGCTGGACGCCGGAAAAGTCAAGCCCGCCGACGGCGACCGCGAGCGGGTCGGTGCGGATCGTGGGCGATGCCAGCGAGCTGACGGCGACCGTCTGGGTCGGGACGGGAATGCTGTAAAGATTCTGGACGCCCATCGAGTTGGCGTCGGACGTGAAGGCGAGCTGGCGGTTGTTGTCCGCGCTCAGGGCGGGGAAGAACTCGCCGCCGCCGTTCGGGCCGGCGCTGCTGGTGAGCTGGAGCGGCGTGCCGCCGTTGACGGGGATTGCCCAGATGTGGAAGCGCGTCCCGACCGTGCCCGTGGCGGTCCGGTTGGAGGAGAAGACCAGCATGGTCTCGTCCGCCGTCCAGACCGGCGTCAGGTTGGTCGGCGTCAGGCTCGGCCCCTGCGTGGGCTTGAAGCCGGGGGGCGGGCTGAAGACATCGTAGGTTTGCACCGCCTCATCCACCTGGGGCGTCGTGCCGGCGGCATTGGGTTTCAAGAGCGCACCGGGGCGCAGCGCGGCTCGGTTGTAGATGAAGCGGCCGTCCGGGGCGCGGCGCAGGTCCTGCGGGCCGGCCCCGACCAGGTCTTTGAACGTCTTGGCATGCCCGGCGGCGGGCACGAGGGCGCGCAGGGACGCCCGCAGGGCGAGGGCCTGGCCGGTGCTGCCGTGCGTGGCGACCGGGGCGGCGTTCACCGGCAGGCCGGCAGTAAAGGCCGCAGAAAGGAGCGCCGTCAGGAAAGACAGCAGGACGGCATAGCGGACGGAACGGGTGGAACGTATAGCTTTCAAGCGAGTACAACCTCCTTGGTTGCAGGCACACGGCCGAGGCGGACTTTTCCGGGGCGAAGGATGCTTGAGCGGTTTCAGAGCGGGACGCCTTCAGGCGCGTCTAGGCAGACATTCGTTTCCAGGCAGACATTCGTTTCCAGAAAAACAACGGTTCGGGGCGGCAATCCAATGACCAGGCAGAAACTGATAGAGCAGATTGACAGAGACCTATTGAAAGCGCCACGGCTTTCCAGTACGGACGCATCGCGCGCCCCCGGGGAGCAAGCGACTGCGAACACAAGAAACGTCAAGGCAAGTCTCTGGGGATGATTTAGGGCTTTATTTCATGCGGCAGGTCGGCCCGGCATCAAGCTGGGTCCGCCGGCGGCTCCGGTGTGTGACCGTCCTCGGCGCCGAGACCCCGGCGGACGCACGGGGCTGGCGAAACGATTATAACATAGAGGCGACTTAAACGCAAGCGTTTTTTTCGCCAGGATCGCGTTTTGTTTCTTTAGGAAAGAATTAGGAAAGAAAACGGCGGAGACGATTGGGTCGCCTCCGCCGTCTGATCCACTCAGCCGCCGGCTTATTTGGTCGGAATTTCGACCGTCGCATCCGAGAACACCTTGATCCAGTATGCCTTCCAGGGCTGAAGGACGCTGCTCTGGGTGACCGGCTGATAGGCGTTCCCGTCGTAGCTGTAGAGCGTCGGCGAGACGACGTGGTACTGGCTGCTGGCGGCGGTCGCGAACGAGATCATGCCGCCCGCGCCGTTGTCGAACATCAGGCTCGAAACCGGGACGCCCTTGGGGTTTGGGACGCCGATCTGGTTCCAGGCCGGATGCAGCGCCACCGGCACGAAGGCCGCCGTGGGCGTGCCTCCCTGCTGGGTGACGGGCATCGCAGTCTTGAGGAAGACCCAGTAGCCGACTCCCAGCCGCAGCGTATCGGCGGGCGGATTCGGGTCATGCGCATACTGCCCTACCGTCGGGTCCCAGACCTCGACATACGAGCGGTTGCCATTGGCCGGCGCCCCGGAAGGCGCCGTGTTGCGGATGCCGAACAGGCCGTCGAAGCCGATCGCGCTGTAGTCATAGGGCGTGGACAGGAAGTTCAGGCCCGCCGGGAACGTGTACAGCGGCGGCGTGCCGTTCGCGCCGGTGAAGTCCAGCCGGTTGAACTGGCCGCCCACCACCGTCACCTTCTGCGAAACCGGGGTTCGGCTGCCGAAGGTCAAGGTGACGGTGTAGGCGCCCTGAGCCACCTGCCCCGAGTAGTTCAGCCCCTGCGTCTTGCCGTCCGGCGCGGGCGAGACGGAGCCGTTAGTGGTGAATGTCGCCACGACCGCGCCGGTGGAACTCGTGACCGTGACGGTCGCGCCTCCGACGGCCGTCCCCGTGGTCGCGTCGCTGACCAGGCCGCCCAGCGTTCCGATGCCGCTGGTGAGCTGGAGGTCGGCCCGTCCCACTGCCCCGAGGGTCAGCGGCGCGGGCGTCACCTGGACCGCCGCCGACGGGTTGAAGTTCGGCTTGGACGCCGAGACGGAGTAGGTGTGGCCCGGCGTGAGGACGAACGTCGCTACATAGTTCGACGTCTTCCCATCCGGCCCCGTCGTCGTGCCCGGCGTCGTGACCAGCGGCGTCGGGATCGTCGCGACCACCGTGTTGCTCGTGGCATCCGTGACCGTCAGCGACACGTTCGGAAGCGGCTGACCGGTCGTGGAGTCCGTCACCAAGCCGGTGATGGTTCCCTCCTCATCCAGACCGATGTTCTGCCCCGCCAACTGGTCACCCAGGCTAATCGAGACCGCCAGCGAGTTGGGGAAGTAGCCGCCCGCGACGGTGACGGAGACATTGAAGCTCGCCGCCGTCTGGCCCGCCGGGATATTGGCGAACGAGTAGGTCCCGGCTGCCCCCGTTGTCACGGGCGTCCCCACGATCTTGCCGGTGCTGTCCGTGAGCGTCACTGTCGCGCCGCTGATCGGCTTGCCGGTCTGGTTATCAAGGATCGTACCCGCAATCGAAGCCGGGATCTCGGTCAGCACGAAGTTGACCGTCTGCGTCGCGTCCGGCGGGATGGTGACCGCCTGGGGGCCGGGCACGGTGAACTCAGGCTTGCCGTTGGCGTTGGTCGGACTCGTCACGGTGCCGATGTAGTTGCCGGCCGGGTCAGTCTTGCCGGACGGCGGGATGACGTAGTTGCCGTTGGTGTCCGTGGTCGCCGGTCCCAGGGTAGTCGTGCCGTCCGTGGACCTGAAGACCACGACCGCGCCGACGACGCCCGCGCCATTACTGCCGTCTGTCACCTGACCAGTGACGCTGCCGGCCTTGACACCGGTAAGGGCAATGTTCTGGCCCGTCAATGCGTCCCCATTATAGAGAGTAAGCGGCCCCAGCGAGTTGCCGGCAAAGCCGACCAGGCTGGCATTGACCTTATATGTCCCCGGCGGGAGCGTGCCGCTGCTGTAGGTGCCGTCGGCAGCCGTCTTCAGGGTCTTGACGACGGCCCCGGTGCTGTCCGTGATGGTGACCAGCACGTTCTGGAGCGGCGTCTTCTTGGCGGCGTCCGTGATCGTGCCCGCCAGGCTCGGCGGGACCAGAGTGACGGTGAAGTTCACCGTCGTGGACGGCGGAGCGGAAGCGACCACGACTGCGGTTGCGACTCCCCCGGTTTCGGTCGGCCTGCCGTTCGGATTGAGCGGGCCGGTCGCCGTGCCGTTGTAGGTGCCCGGCGGCACGTTGGCGATGGTGTAGTTGCCGTTGGCATCCGCGGTCGCCTGCGGCAGCGTGACCGTGCCGTCGGCGGAGGTGAAGTTGACCAGCGCGCCAGCCACGCCGGCCCCGCTCGCCGAGTCCTTGACCTGGCCGGTCAGAACGCCCGGCGGGATCGCCGACAGAGGAATGTCCTGGCCGGTGATCACGTCGCCGAGGTAGACGCTGCTGACCGCTTTGGAGTTCGGACTGAAGCCGGCCTTGACCGCCTTGACGATGAAATTCGCGCCGGTCGTGGTGCCGGGCACATCGGTGAACGTGTAGGTTCCATCCGCGGCTGCGGTAGTGGATGCGATGGGCTTGCCGCTGATGCCGGTGACCGGATTGCCGCTGCCGTCCGTCAGCGTGACGGTCGCGCCGGCGGCCAGGGCGCCGCCTGCGGCAGTGTCGTTCGGGGCCGCGTAGATCCGGCCCGAGATGGTCGCCGGGATCGGCGCCAGGGTGAAGTTCACGCCGTCCACAGTGGGATTGGAGGCGACGGTAAAGCCCTTGTCGTTCGGCGGGTCCGGCGCGACGGACTTGGCGCCGCCCGTCGGAGCCTGGTACTCCAGCTTGCCGTTCGGGTTGGTCGGCCCGGTCGCCAGGGCCGTGTAGTTGGTGGGCGGCACGCTCTGGAAGAAGTAGTTGTCCGCCGGGTTGACCGAGGCGGGGATGTTGGTGGGCGTCGTGACGCGCTGGGTGATCGAGTTATCCTGCGACGTGAGCACCACGGTGGCCCCGCTGATGGCCTTGCCTGCCGTGTCTTTGACCAGACCGGCGACGCTGCCGTTCGGCAGCGGCGTCAGCGTCAGGGACACGCCGGAAACCGTGACGTCGCCCTCGACCGTGAAGGCCGTGTTCGAGTTGGACGGGGCGCGCTGGAAGCCGGGCTTGACGGCGGACAGCAGGTAAGTCCCCGGCTCAACGCCCAGGATCGTGAACCGGCCGCCATTGGCGGTCGTCGCGCTGAAAGTGGCGCGGGTCGGCGGCGCAGCGCCTGTGGCCGAAACCAGATAGACGGTGACGCCGTCTATGCCCAGGCCGCCGCCCTGGCCGGTGCCCGATGTCTGGGTGATGGTGCCCGTGACCTGGCCCGTCCGCAGGAAGTCAACCACGTTGTGCAGGATTTCGGCGCGCGTGTTGCGCGGGAAGACAGGCGGCACCCGCGTGTCGAACGCCGGATTGTCCATGTCATTGGCAGACTGACTCGGAGCCTGCGTCGTGAAGTAGTCGTTGGTCAGAGCCTCCAGACCGAAGGCGGCGTAGACCACGCGGCTGCCCGTGCCGCCGTTGGGGAGCTGGCCCGCCGTGGCCCCCTTGGCGGGCAGGCCGAACGGATCGTCGTGGTAGACCAGGGCGGTCGGGCCGCCCGGCCCGTAAGCGGCGGCCGAAACAGCGCCGTTGACCGCCGTGATGGTGTCCGGCTGTCCCTGGATGCTGGCCGCTGTCGGCAGGGTAAGCGGCGGGATCTGGCTCAAGCCCGAGTCTCCGTAGTCCGAATCCCCGATCACTAGGTTATCCTGGAAGGGGTAGAACCCGAAACCAATCGAGAAATTGCCGCCGCCGGGGGCGAAAGCGCCCCCCTCCGTCAAGTACCCAAAGGGGTAAGTCTGATCGAACTGCGGGTTGCCCGTGATCCGGTTCTGGCTGCCCGAGAGCACGCGCACGGTCGTCCCGGTCGGGACCAACTGCGCGTTCAGCACGTCCGGCAGGAAGTTGGGCGCGGCGGGGTTCGCGCTGGGCTTGTTGCCGAGCGTGCCGCCCTGCGTCAGCGTGGAGCCGACGTCCTGCCCGGTGAGGCAGAGACGACCGCCGGCCTGCACGAAGGCAGTCAGGTTCTTGGTCGTGCTGTTGCGCCCCACGCCGCTGACGGTGCCGGGGTCATCCAGAGCGCCGGGGTCTTCCAGGACATCGCCGGTGTAAGGCGACAGCCAGATGACGCAGCGGTGGGCATCCAGCACGGTCGCCGCTGGCACGTTCTTGTATGCGCCATTAGCGCTTGTGTCGCCGGGATCAATGACGGCGGGCTGCGGGATCGCGTTCGGCAGGTAGCTGTTGAGCACGCGCTGCGGGACCGGGCCGCGCGAGAGGATGCGCCAGATGCTGTACCGCTGCGACTGGACGTTAGGATTTCCGTCCGAACTCCTTGCGCCGTCGTTAACGACGCCGTCAAAATAGGACTGGACGCCGAGGCCGTTCTGGGCGCTCCCAAAGAACCCCTGGATAAACGCATCGAACTGGTACGTTGCACTGGCTTTGGTCTGCATACCACCCGCAGACATCGGAGGACCTGGAATCGGAATGCCGGCGTAGACGCTGTCCGGCAGGCGGCTGACGTCTATGTCCGTGAGGTAGGACTCGGTGCCGAAGAACTTGGGCACCAGGTTTTGGTTCGAGTTGCGCCCGCCAAACGTCGTGGCGGCGAACTTCTGGCCGAGCGCATAGTCGCTGACGACCAGGATGTCGTTGTTGGTGATGTTCTGGTTGGTGCTGAACCCGCCGACGTTGTCATAGATGCGCCAGTTGCTACGAGTACCCTGGCGCGTGACATTCTGGAAGCCGACTCTCTGGAAGACGTTTGGGATGTTCGGGAAAGCGGCCTTGTCGTAAGCGATCACGTCCACATAAAAGTCGCTGCCGGTCGCAGGTGCGGTGAAGTTGACGGTATACAGCACACCACCGGCGTTGTCCTGCAAGGCGGCAGGGACGCGCTGGAGCTGGAGCCACTCGGCGGGATGCTGGGTGGTGTTGCCGCCCGCGCCGGTGGTGAAGTTGGCCGTCGGTCGGTCCGTCTGCGTCACGCCATTGGCGACCGTCTGTGTGCCGAACTGCGGCAGATTAGAAGCTCCCGTATTAGAACTGTAAACGCCGCCGCTGAACGCGCCCTGGTCGTCCACGCCCGCCAGCCAGAACGGCGTGATGAAGTCGCCAACCGTCGGGCCGGGGTTCGCCACAGTGCTGGCAAAGCGTGACGGCAGAGGCGTCGGGTCCGCCGGCGCATTGGCGTTGCCGCTAGTCGCAAACTGCGGGTTGATCACCTCGGTCTCGTACTCCGGTCCCGTCGGGATGAACAGGCGCGGGTCGGGGCCTGGAACGGTGAACGTGACGCCGGCTGGGCTGTTGTTCGGCGTGGGAAGGCCCGGATTCGTGCCGCCGCCGTTCTTGCCGATGAAGATATAGGTGTTGTCCGGGTTGTCGGCGCTGACCGGCCACATGCCGCCATGCACGCCGCGCGGGAGGACGTATCTAATCGGGATGTCTCCTACTTTTGGCCCGTAGGTCGGGTAAACGTACTTCTTGCTCTGTGCAAAGCCGGCACTGGGGAAGGTGGTGAATGCAGTGTAAGCGGCAGACGGGTTAAACAGGTATTGGTTGAAGTCCGATCCCCCCTCAAACCCATACTCGGAGATCGGCGCGGCCACCGTGGACTGGGGGTTATCGTGTGGGATCGGATCGTACAGGTCCAGCAGCCCGTTCATCGTGCCGCTGGTGATGTCATTGCTTGGGTGGTTCGCCTGCGGGTTTGCCCCCGTCGTCACGTCGTACCGGCGATCCTTGGCGAAGACCTTGTGCTCCTGGTTCTGCCCGTCCTGGTACTTGGAGTCCGGATCCTTGATCTGGACGTAGACGCGCGGGCCGCCGTTCGGGCCGCCGGTGTCGTCAATGCCCGCCTCGCGGTCGGAAAGGCGCACAGTCATGGTCACGGTGCGGTTCGCGCCCGCGCCCGCCAGCTTGTTGGCCGTGCCGCGCACGGGATCGGCGCCGGGCGCCTGGACATGGATCACTTCATCGGCGTTAAAGCGCAGCAGGGTCGGCGGGTCGAGGTTGAGCACCTGCGAGACCAGGACGCCCTGGTAGCCTCCGGCGACGGTGTAGGACACGCTGCCGTCGGGGTTCTGGGCCTGCCCGCCATCAGGAATCGAGGCCGCCAATTCTGTCGGAACGCCGCTCGCCGGGTTGTTATAGGTGACGGTGCGGTTGGACGAGTAGGTGATGCTGAAGATGGACAGGAACGGCGACCAGGACGGGTAGGCGTCGTCGTAGACGTTGCCCGCCGCGCTGGTTTCTCCGGCATTGTCGTCCGTGTTCAAAGTGACGACGCGATTGCCGGTGGATTCGGGCGTCAGCGTCTGCGTGTTCGGCGTGTTGACGCCTTGAACGACCTGGAGGTAGATGACGTCATGCGGCGCGGTCATGGCGGAACTTCGCGAAAACGCCAGGTAGCCCAGGTTGCCGGTGGGGTTGGTGAACTGGTTCGGGTTGGCGAAGTTGCTCCAGGCCGGGCCGAAGTTGTCCGTGCCGGCGACCGAGACGCGCCCGCCGGGAAGCTGCGTGGTGTTGCCGGGCTGTCCGCCCGTCACCACCGTGCCGAAGCCCGCGCCGCTGCCGCCGCCGCCGAGCAGGAAGATGCTCCGCAGGGCCGTCGCGCCCGTCGTGACGGTCTGCGAATTATCGGGGGGCTGCACGGCGCTGGGCGGGTTCGGGCCGAGCGAGTTGGTCGGGCCGTTCGCCGGATTGGTGTTGGTCTGCGTGGCAATGCTCGACGCCGTGGAGGCGAAGGCGATGAACTGGCCGTCCGGCGAGTAGGCCGGGTCGGTGTCGTCGGCGGGGCCGTCCGTCAGCTTGCCGGGGAACGACGCGCTGTTGGCGTCGAAGCCGCGCGTGTTGGTGTTCAGGAAGTACAGGTGAAAGTGGTTCTTGTTCGTGCCCGTGACGCTGAACGCCGAAAAAACGATCTGCCCTTCCGAGGGCGAGAAAGTAGGCCGCCGGACCGTGCTGAAGCCGGTGAACTGGGGGCTGGCCGCCGGGTCGCCGCCCACGGCGGTCGCATCGGCGGATCGGATGGTCAGTGATGTGATGACCGTCGGGTCGGAGACGTTCACGAACGAACGGGAGTTGTTCAGGCCCACCAGGATGGTGAAAGAGAACCCGCCGGCAGCAAATGCGCTGTTGGACTGGAGCGCGTACAGGTTCTGGGCGCCCGGCGACTGGGCATCCGACGTGAAGGCCAGGGCATTGTTGGACGGGGACAGCGCCGGGAAGAACTCGCCGCCGCCCGCCGGAAGCGCGGCGCCGCCCGGCCCTGTGACGCTATCCGTGATCTGGAACGCCTCGCCGCCGTTGACCGAGATCGCCCACAGGTGGAACCGGCCGTTGGTCTGGACGTCGCCCATCGCAGTCCGGTTGGACGAGAAGATGATGAACTGCTCGTCCTGTGACCAGACCGGCATCATGTTGGTAGGGGTCAGGTTGTTGATAAAGACGGGCGGGTTGGTCGGGTCGTTGTTCAGGGCGGCTGAACTGCCGAAGCCGACGAGGGGCCGGAAGGCGGGCGGCGGGTTGAAGATGTCAAAAGTCTGCACGCCGCCGGAGACCGGGACGATGGCGTTGGTGGACGTCGCGCTGGCCCGGCGGATCGCGCCGGGGCGCATCATGCCTCGATCCAGCAGCGCGCGCCCATCGGCGGCGTGCCGCAGCCCGCTCATCCCGGCGTTCACCTGGGCATGGGCGGCGCGCTGTTGAGCGATCAAGGACAGGGCGGCGCCCAGCCCGTGCGCCGGGGCAGGCGTCTTTCCCGCCAGCGAGGCAGACGTGAGCAGCCCAGCCAGCAGAAGCCCGCCCAAAACGGCGAGGTAGATGCGGAAAGCGCGCGAAGCGTGAAAAAGGGTGCGTAATGCGTTCAAAGGGTACAACCTCCCTGGTTGTGCGCGGGTCCGGGCGAGAAGCAGCGGTTCGGAAAGCCTCGACCGGAACCTTATCAAACGACAGGTGTCATCAAAGCGTTGTTGTCGAGAAGCGGGTCACAGAACAGTATGTGGGGATAAAGACGGCGACGGGTCGTTTCGCCCCTCGCTCGGGTGTGATCTGCTCTTCAGATTCTCTAAGAGCATTTGATTATATCACACCCATTGATTTTTGGCAATACGATTCTTTATGAATAATGGCAAACCCTCAAAATTAATCTGAGCGTAACCTTTGACCCCGAATGGCGGGCGCCCCTTCACGTCAAGCGCTGACGAGACAGCGCCTTTTCACGGACAAAGATCAGCGCCAGCAGCGTGCCCAGGGAGACGAGAACCGAGGCGGCGACGAACGGCGCGATCTGCCCGACCGAGTCGTAGAGCTTCGTGCCGACCAGCACGCCGACCAGTGCGCCTAGACCCTGCGCGGTGCTGACAGCCGCAAAGATCGTCCCACGCTGATGCTCGCCGCCCAATACGGTCAGCAGGGCGAGCCAGGCGGGAAAGGCGATCACGAACCCCACCCCCATGACGGTCGCCGCCGAAATGAACTCGTATTTCCCCGCCCCCAGGAAGTAAAGCGTGGGGATCGCGATCAAGCCCGCCGCGCAGAGGGAGAAACCAAGCCGCACGCTCCGCGTGGTCCCCCATCTGTCTGCCAATTGGCCGGCCGGGAAAGCGATGGCCGCGATCACCAGGGCGGGCGGCAGGACCAGCACGCCGAACTCAGTTTCGGTGATGTGGAACCGCGCCAGCACGAATAGCTTCATAATGGGGAGGATGCAGCCGATTCCCAGGAACGTCACGAAGGCGATGCCCAGGAACTGCGGGACCGTCCGCAGCGCGTGGAAGAACTGAGCGCTGGTGATGCTCTCCTCACCCGCCGGCCCCGTCTGGCCCGGCTTGTGACTGACCTTGCCCCGCACGGCCATCGCCGCGATGACGGCAACGGCAAACAGGACGCTGGCGAGGTAGAAGGACGGGAAGTAATATTCGGGCTGGTAGTTCGGCGGCACGACGGGGATAGCCGGAAGCGGCGGGGCAACGGCGTGCGCGTGATGATGCAGCCGATCCGTGAGGTGGCTCCCGGATTGGTGTATCCGGTGCCCGACCCGGTGGATCGCCTCCCCGAACGTCTCCTGCTTGGTCAGCCAGGGGCCAAAGGAGTCGTCCGCAAAGCCGCCCGCCAGGAAAGCGAACGCCGTCCCGATCATGTAAACGACATTAAGCAGGCCCATCGCGGCCCCGCGCTGCTTCTCGTCCACGACATCACCGACATACGCATACAGTGACGGCCACAGAGCCGCCTCGCCCAACCCATCCAGCGCCCGCAGGAACCCGAACGTCACCAGCACGGCCGCCGATGTCACCGAAGCCGGGTCGTAGTGCGTGGAGATTAACAGGATGGGCGTGAAGACGGTGATCGCCGCGCCCCCCAGCATCAGCGGCTTGCGCCCGATCCGGTCCGCGAGGACGCCGAGAGGGGACTTGAAAAGGGACTCGCTGATGAAGAACCAGACCAGAATCAGCCCCATAATCCCGGTAGGAATGTGCAGCCCCTTGGTGAAGTAAATCGGCAGGGCCGAGTTGTTCAGAACCGAGATTCCCAGCTCGGCGCAGGCGGCGATCAGCACCACCGGCATCACGGCGGCGAGCCACTTGGTGGACACGACCGGAGACAGGGCCGAGGCGACGGCTTCGGACTTCACGTTAGGACTTGATTGCGGTAGTGGCTGGCTCATGGGTTGTTCCAGAAGGCGCGATAAATCATGCCCCTATATTAAGACCTCCCGCCCCGTCTCGGCGGATTCGTACAGGGCGTCCAGAATGCGCGTCACCAAAAGCCCCTGCTCACCAGGGACGGGGACGGGCGTATCGTCAATCAATGCCTGAACGAAGGCGCGCAGTTCGGCCTCGTGGGCGCCGACGCGGGGCAGAAAAACGGGCGTCGTGTCGGTCAGCGCGCCGCTTTCCTCGCGGAACAGGCGCGTCTTGGCGTCGTCCGAAGGGTACAGGAGCGCGCCGCCCTCCGTGCCCAGCAAAGTCGTGTGGAACGAGTTTTCGGCGATGTTGGCGGCGAACGACGACTCCAGGGACAGCGTCGCGCCGTTCGCGAAGCGGATAAAGCCCGCCGCAAAGTCTTCCACGGTAAACGTCTTGGGGTCCCACTGGCCCATCAAGCCCAGCACACCCTCGCGCGGCCCGAACTTGGCGTAGGTCTGGCCGGTCACGGAAACCGGCTGGGGGTGCCCCATCAGCCACAGCGTCAAGTCCAGAATGTGGACCCCGATGTCAATCAGCGGCCCCCCGCCCTGCTTGTCTTTCTGCGTGAACAGGCCCCAGCCGGGGATGCCGCGCCGCCGCAGGGCGTGGGCGCGGGCGTAATAGACCTCGCCCAGCCGGCCGTCGTCCACGAACCGCTTGACGGCCTGCGCGCCCGCCCCGAAGCGCACGTTGAGCGCGACCCCGAGCTGCCTGCCCGCCGCCCGCCCCGCCGCGACCATCTCAGCCCCTTCCTGGGCATTGATGGCGAGCGGCTTTTCGCAGATGACATGCTTGCCCGCTGCGAATGAGTCCATGACGGGCTGCTTGTGGAGGTAGTTGGGCGTACAGACGTCCACGGCGACGATCTCGTCCATCTCCAGCATCTTGCCGTAGTCGGTGAACGTGTTCGGGACGCCGAACTTTTCGGACGCGGCCCGCAGCGCGTCCTCGTTGATGTCGCAAAGGGCGACGATGCGCGCCAGGCCCTCGTCCTGCATCTTCTGATAGGCCGGCAGATGCGCTCCCTGCCCGATATAGCCCGTGCCGATGAGCGCGATCCCGATGGGTTTCGCCATGTCAGACCCCTGCCGCACATAATGCTGATGGTCTTTTCGCCACGCCCGGCGTCTTTTCCTGCTTCGGAAAAAAGAAAACGCCCGCCGGAGCAGGCCGGGGGCGTTTGTTCCTTTAGTGAAAGCGTTTCGGGAGGCGCAAGGTGAGCAAAGAATGGAGACGGCGCATCGCAGAGTCTTTCATATGCCGCGCCTGCTGCCCCCGAGACCGAGGGCTTCGGGGCGGGACGGACAAGTCGGCCGCCGTTGCCGCCAGCCCCAGGTAGAACAGAGCTACCAGGGCCAGGTGACAACTCCCCGTGGCTAAAGCCAGGGGCTTCCGCTTGACTAAAGCCTGATGACAGACACGCAAGCGACAACCTCTTGACGAAAGCAGGGGCTACTCTGGTCTTACACCACGGCCATATTGTCCTATGGGCCATATTGTCCTATGGGCCATATTGTCCTATGGCAAATTGATTCGTTATCTTTCGTTATCTTCGGCTATGACTGCTTCTATGCGTTGGAGGCTTCCAGTGATTGAGTGTTCTCAAACTCGCGCTGCTGTTCTTCGCACTAGCCCGTCCCTAGGCTCTCTCGCAAAAACAAACAGCCGATGACTCGGAGGCCCGATATAGATAGCCCAAACAGTATTTGTATGCTCGTATTATACCCGAAAGGTGCAAGGATTAAGACAATATCATGCCTTGCGTTCATTCTTCCCTTCGGAACGAGTTCCTGCTTCGCAGGAAAGGCATGGAGCCTTATATCCCCATGGCTAAAGCCAGGGGCCTTACGGCTCTCGTTGATAAAAGCGCTGGTGTCATTGTTACAGTTATCTCACAGAAGAGCCTGGGTTAAACATCGGCGGCGGCCTCCGGCAGCAGGGCGGGCGTCCGGTCGGGCGAGTGCCAGCCGCTTGCCAGATATTCAGTCCAGACGCGGTCGTAGACCGAGATGGTCTGCCGAGCGATGGTGTGCCAGTTGAATGTCGTCTGGACCCGCTCGTAGGCCGCTTCGACCATCCGCGCCGCCGTTTCCGGCTCGTGCAGCAGCTTCAGCAGGCCGTCAGCCAGAGAGTTCGGGTTGCCCGCGTAGGTCGTGATGCCGGTGACGCCGTTTTCCACCACTTCCGGCAGGCCGCCGCCGTCGGACACGACGACGGGGACTTTGGCGGCCATCGCTTCCAGCGCGACTATGCCGAACGGCTCATAGAGGCTGGGGAAACAAGCGATGTCTATGATGGAGTAAATCTTCATCAAATCGTCATCGGGAACGAACCCGGCGAAGTAGACATGCCGCTCCATCCCTAGATACGCGGCCAGATTGACCAGATGATCCCGATGCCCACCGCCGCAGATCAGGAGCTTGGCGTCGTGGTAGCCCCAGCGCACCTTGGGCAGCGCTTCGATGAGGACCTGGACACCCTTCTCGCGGACCATGCGGCCCACAAAGAAGATGATTTTCTCTTCCGGCGCGGCGTACTGGGCGCGGAACGTGGCGCGTTCTTCGGGCGTGAAGCCGGGAAGCTGGAACTTGGACGCATCCACGCCGTTTGGGATGACGTCCATCTTGTCCCAGGGGGTGAGGAGGGCATGGGCGCACTCGCGCTCCATAAAATGGGTGCAGACGATGACGCGCCAGGCTTCGTTCTGGAGCTGCCACTCCACCGAGTTAATGTACTCCTGGGTCGGGCCTTTGATGCCGCTGTTGCGGCCATGCTCGGTGGCGTGGATGGTGGCGACGAGCGGCAGGTGGTACTTGTGCTTGAGCGCGGCGGCGGCGAAGTGGGCCAGCCAGTCGTGCGGGTGCAGCAGGAGCGGCTGCCCGTCGCCCTTGTCCAGAATCTCGGCGATCAGCGCGTCCGCGCGGGCCAGCATGGCGTCGTTCAGAAGCTGGACCCAGTGGATAAAGTCGTTCCCCGGCCCCGAGGGCGTGACGCGGTAAAGGTGGATGCCGTCCTCGACCTCCTCAGCAGTGGCGCCGGGGTGCTCGCAGGTGACGACGTGAACCTCGATGCCCTGCTTGACGAGTGCATGCGCCAGATCATACACATGGCGCGAGATGCCGCCGACGATCTTGGGAGGATACTCCCAGCTTAACATAATGACGCGCATGGTCTATGCGTGGTCTCCTTAAAACAGCTTGGGGCAATTGACGTGCCCGGCAAGAAGGCGCTCTCAGTTCATAGAAAGCGGAATGGCCTTCTTCGGTTGACCCGTTAAGAGGTTATAGCGCACCAATCGCTGCTTCTCCTTGAACCAATAGGGCGGATGGTTATAGGGTAACATCCAGACTGCGACCACATCCGCTTCTTTGCCGCTCTGCGTCAGGCGCGACCACTCCAGATGGTTGTCGCTGAACCGGTCGGAAGCAGGCACGGGAGCCGGGGTTTGCCAGAGATCGCGCGCGCTCTCCCCATGCAAGTTCCAAACCCGGCAAAAGTTCTTTCCTGCAATCAACGCCTCATCTTCACCCAGGCAGGCTGAGTAGGCCGTATACCCCTTCAGGGGAAAAGAGCGCAGTTGTTTGCCGGTGTCAGTGTCCCACAAAGCCGCAGCGACTACCCTGCCGTCGTTCGGCACACCGTTCATAGTCAGCAGCCGATGCCCGTCGGGGGAGAAGGTACTGAACTCCAGAGTATTGCCGTGTAGCCCGTTTAGATGCCAACTGAACGCCTTCAAGATTGACTTTAATGCGTCCGTTCTTGGAACCAAAACGCCGTCGCTGCTAAAGTAGTAGGCTTCCTGCGGAGCAGTCCCCGTCAATTTGCCCGTGCGCGTGTTCCAAAAGCGTATATCGGGATCATCAACAGTCGCCGTTGCCAGAAGGCCGCTTAGAGTCAAGCCGACGGCGGCTTCACTGCGCCCCGATCCTGGTCCGCTCGGAGTAAAGACTGCCCGCGCCACCGAACGCTGCTGCGGGGCGACTTTGGGAACTTTGATGACCTGCCGCAGTCGCCCCGTCTTCAAGTTCCAGAGTTTGGCTTCCCATTGGTCGCCATTGTCGGAACAAACATCAACCCAACTCACAAGCGTTTGGTCATCAGGAGTCACTAAAATCTGAGAAACGGAGCAGCCGCAGCCCTTGAGCGCATGCTCCGTGCGGCCCGTAGACGTGTTGATAAGGGTGATGTCATCATCCCCCATTGCGAACAGACTGCCATCCCTGGAAACGGCGACCGAACGCATATGTCCGAAAATAGGCGGCGGTTGATCTGCCCAGCAGAAAGCGCCAAGCCCGACTGCCAGACAGATAAGGCCGACTGCTGCCAATGTCCGAAGAAACGAAATGCGTGATACCATATCATGTCTCCTCTGCCCGATGGCCGATGTCGCTGCGGTAGTGCATGTGGTCGAAGGCGATGTTCTTGACGGCGGCGTAGGCGCGGGCACGGGCCTGGGTGAAGTCGTCGCCCAGGGCTGTGACGCCCAGGACGCGCCCGCCCGCCGTCACGACCCGGCCTTCCTCGTCGAACTTGGTCCCGGCGTGGAAGGCGACCACATCGGACAGGTGCGCGACCTGCTCCAAGCCCTCAATGGACAGGCCCGTGGCATACGCGCCAGGGTAGCCGCCCGACGCCAGGACGACGCAGACGGCGCTTTGCGGCTTCCAGCGGATTTCGACTTCGTCCAGGTAGGCGTCGGTGACGCCCAGCAGGATGTCCACCAGGTCCGTCTCCAGCAGCGGCAGCACGACCTGCGTTTCGGGGTCGCCGAAACGGCAGTTGAACTCCAGCGTCTTGAGCACACCGTCCTTGGTTATCATGATGCCCGCGTACAGCACACCTTTGTAGGGGATGCCGGACTCGCGGATGGCTTCCACGGCGGGCCGCAAAATCTGCTCCACGGCCTGCTGATAGAGGGCGGGAGTCACGACCGGGACGGGCGCATAGCACCCCATGCCGCCCGTGTTCGGGCCTTCATCCCCATCCAGAGCGCGCTTGTAGTCCTGGACGGGGATCATGGGGACAATGGTAGTGCCGTCGGTGAAGGCCATCAGCGAGGCTTCCTCGCCCTCCAAAAACTCCTCCACGACAACGGTGTCGCCGGACGCGCCGAAGATGCGCTCCCGCATGATCTGGGACAGCGCCGCCTGCGCCTCCCCCTCCGTGCGGCAGATAAAGACGCCCTTGCCCGCCGCCTCGCCGTCGGCCTTCACGACCAGCGGCGCGTCGGCCTGAGCCTCGAAGTGGGAGCGGACGTAGTAGGAGGCGGCCTCGTAGGACGTAAACGCGGCGAAATAGGCGGTCGGGATATTATAACGAAGCATCAAGCCTTTGGCATAGGCTTTCGAGCCTTCCAGCAGGGCCGGCTCACGGGCCGGGCCGAAGATACGCAGGCCGCGCTGCTCGAACAGGTCCACGATGCCGCCGATGAGCGGCACTTCCGGCCCGACCACGGTCAGGTCAATCCCGTTCTCGATGGCGAACTGGAGCAGGGCGTCGCCGTCCGTGATCGCCAGCGGCACGCACTCGGCCAGCTTCGCGATCCCGGCGTTGCCCGGCGCGCAGAAAATCCGGCTGACCTGCGGACTCTGCGCCAGCTTCCAGACCAGCGCGTGCTCGCGCCCCCCGCCGCCGATCACCAGAACTTTAAGCATCCATTCTCTTCCTATCTCTCCCTAAAACCCGGTCGGCTCGTCCGTGCGCGACAAATCCAAATCCACGAATTTGGCATAGGTTTTTTCAATGTTTATCATATTCCCAGCCTTTGATGACAGCAGCAAGTTTCTTAATTGCTTCATATTCATCACTACCGACCACCTCTAACTTGATGTCAGGGTAATACAAAGCCATAAGCTCAAATTTGGCTACTGATCTAGCGTCCAAAAATCCCTTAGTTTCGACGAAGCGGTCTTCGTCCATCAGGTAGAAATCGGGCCTATAGGAAAGACAAACGCTCCCCTGCGGAAACCAGAACGTCCTTGCCTCGTACTGCCATTTAGTGTCACAATAATCCAAGTACGCTGCGTAGTTTGCCTCCATCCGTGACCGGAAGAACACACCTCTGCGCTCACCCCGCTTGGCTCGACTATATGTAGCCTTCGCGTCGTAACTCCCTTTGTTCATCCGCCCTATGACACGCGCCATTCTCACATTAGGATCAGCATCCGAACATTGGCGGGAACAGTGGCTATCTTTGCTGCTCTGCACCTTTTTGAAAGGTTTATGGCAGGTGACACAGGCAACGGTCACCCACTTAGAAGGGTCATGTTTGTTGTTGCTTTTAGGGTCAGAGTATGCGGACTTGATAGCGATCCTGCCGGAACAAGTTCGAGAGCAGTACTTGCCTCGGCGCAAATAGCCCTCCTGCTTAAAAGTGATGCCACAGCCCGGACACACTCGCTCGGGCCGTTCTTTTTTTGGCTTGGCACAATGCTCAGGGTTGGCGAAGCCGCAGGCGCGGCTACAAAATCGCCGCTTTTGTGAAGCAGGAGCCTCGAAACTTTGTCCACACTGCTCGCATACATACTCCACGACCAGCCTCCTTACCGAATCGAAAATCAGAAGCCTGTCGGCTCATCCGTGCGCGTCAGATCAAGGTCCACGAACTTCGCAAACTCTGGTAAAAATCCGACCTTGACCATGCCCGTCGGCCCGTTGCGGTGCTTGCCGACGATGATCTCCGTTTCCTCCATCTCCGACCGCTCCGGACGCTCGCCGCCCTCGACGTTGAAGGCTTCCTTCATCTTATAGTACGCCTCGCGGTACAAAAAGCAAACCATGTCCGCCTCCGCCTCAATGCTGCCGCTGTTGTGGGCGACGACCCCGTTCGCCAGGAAGTTGGCGCAGCCGGGAACGGTGATGTCGAAGACTTCTTCCTCGCCTGCCGGGGTGATGCTCTTGATTTCCTCCCAAAGCAGATCGCTGTTCGCCCAGACGCCCAGAAGATCGTCTTTGAGGCTTTCGGCAAACCGAGCGCAGATGTCCCGGCGCACCCGCTGCCTCGGCGTCAAGGTTTCCGGCAGAAGCCGCGAGACTTCGGGCGGCAGCGAAAGCAAATCGCCGTCAAGCGAGAAGATACCGCCACCGAAATCGTACTGCGGCATCGCCGTCGCGATGATGTCGCCCGGCTGTAGCTCGCCCAGCCGCTTCCAGCCCTGCGCCGTCAGTAGGGGATGGTTCGCCGTAGCGGTGAGGCCGCGCCCGGTGCGGGTCTTGAGAGTGAAGACCGGCTTGACGCCGGTGGACCAGACGCGCTCAACGTCAAAGGACCGTATCTTCTGGCGGGAGTCCATCGCCAAGATGCGGTCGCCGGCCTGCACATCGCGAATCGCCACCAGCCTTCCTGTCGCCGCATCCATCAAGTGTGTGTCACCGACGACGCACTCCCGCAGATCACTCAGCATGGGCCGTTTGTTTTCCCGGCTTTCTACGGCGCGCGAGAGCTGGGACAGGGCGACGACGGGCACTTTCAGCTCGCGGCCCAGTGACTTGAGGCCGCGCGCGATCTCGCCGATCTCCTGGACGCGGTTTTCCGTCCGGCGGTGCGAGCGCATGAGCTGGAGGTAGTCTACGATAATCAGCCCCAAGCCGTTATGCTCGGCCATCAGGCGACGGCACTTGGCGCGCATAGTCAGCGCGGACGTCTCCGTGGCGTCGTCAATGAAGATCGGTGCCTCATACATCCCCTGGACGACCTGGGCCAGCTTGCCCCACTCGTCCTCGGTCAGATGCCCTGTCCGCAGCTTGTGCGAGTTTACCTGCGCCTGGGAGCAGAGCATCCGCAGGGCAAGCTGCTCTTTGGACATCTCCAGCGAGAAAATCACGACGGGTTTGTGCTCTTTAATGGCGACATGCTCGGCGATGGAGAGGCAGAGCGAGGTTTTGCCCATGGACGGCCGGGCAGCCACGATGATTAAGTCCGTGTTTTGCAGGCCCGACGTGATCATATCGAAGTCGTGAATGCCGGTGGACAGGCCGGAAATGCGCGACTTCATCTCGCTGAGTTCTTCGGCCTTGTCGTAGACCGAGAGCAGCAGGGTCCGCAGGGGGGAAAAGTAGGCGACGGCGCGCTGCTGGGAGACGCCGAAGATGGCGCGCTCGGCTTCGTCGAGCACTTCCCCGACATCTTCCACTTCGCCGCGCGCCGACCCGATGATCTCCAAAGAGGCCGAAATCAGGCGGCGCAGGGTGGCCTTTTCCTCGACGATCTTGGCGTAATACTCGACGTTCGCTGCCGTCGGGACGGTGTCGAACAGGGCGGCGAGGTAGGCCATGCCGCCGATGGCGTCCAGTTGGTCCCGGTTCTTGAGTTCGTTCGGGACCGTCACGAGGTCAATCGGCTCATCACGCTCGGCGAGGAACGTGATGACGTCGAAAAGGGTTTGGTGATTCTCGCGATAGAAGTCTTCTTTGTCGAGGATCTCGAAGACTTTCTCAACGGCGGAGCGCTCGATCAGCATCGCGCCCAGCGTACTCTGTTCCGCTTCGATGGAGTGAGGGGGGACGTAGGCCCCAAGCGGCCCGCCGCCCGCCCCGCCGAAGGCATTGCCGCCGAAGCCGCCGTTGCCGCCGTTATAGCCGCCGCCGGAGCGTCCTGTTTTGTAATCGTTGCGTTCAGGCATGGGAGGAGGTCCGAACGGGCGGTTGAAACCGCCCGCGCTATTCGGCGACGACGGCGACTTTGAGGGGGACGGTGACGTCGCGGTGCAGCTTGATGGGCACGTCGTACTCGCCAATGGCCTTGATGGGGTCCAGCAGGCCGACTTTGCGCTTGTCCAGCTTGATGCTCAGGTCGCGCTCGACGGCCTCGGCGATGTCGCCCGCCGTGATGCGCCCGTACAGGCGGCTGTTCTGGCCGGCCTTGACGGTGAGGGTGATGGTCTTCTCATTAAGCTGTTCCGCCGTGCGGTCGGCTTCCGACCGCAGCCGCTCGGTGCGGCGCTCTTCCAGGGCGTGTTTTGCCTGAAGGTTTTTGAGCGCGCCCCCGGCGGCCTCGATGGCGAGCTTGCGTGGGTACAGGTAATTGCGGGCGTAGCCGTCGGCGACGGTGACGACATCGCCCTGTTTGCCCTGGTTGGCGATGTCTTGCAGCAGTATGACTTTCATGGTGTGTTCTTCCTTTGCGAGTAGCGTGATGTAAAGAAATGCAGGGCCGACACGGGCATCGCCCCCTACGCGCGCAGACCCCGCCCGTAGGGGCGCACCCCCGTGTGCGCCCTTCTTGAAACTCTTATTTCGACTGCCGGCGGTATTCCAGGCCGATCAGGGCGCCGGCGTGGCGGTTCAGGTTCTCGCCGCCGACGACCAGGCCGAGTTCGGGGGCCAGCATCAGGACGCCTTTGGCGTCTATATGGTAGTTGTTGGGGTCATAGATGTCCAGCGACAGCGTCGTGCGCCGGCCCAGGCCGACATCGCCGCCGACGGACAGCTTGGAAGCATAGAGGCCGGCCCGCGCGTCGAACTTCCCGTCCGTCCCCAGCCCGCGCCCGGCCTGCAAGATCAGCTTGTTCGCGCCTGCGAAATCGTAGACGCCCGCCCGCACAAACGTGACCGGCGCGACACTCAGCGGCACCACGGCGTCAATGTCGGTGCGGAAGTGCCGGTCGCGCGTATTGACGAGCGCCTCCACGCGCGGCAGATAATACGGAGCGCCCAGCGCGGGCGCCGGAGTCGGCTGCACGCTGGGCGTCCCGCCGGGAACGATCACCGTGGGGCCACCCGGCACGACCACGGCGGTCGTCTTCGGGCGCACGCCGGCCAGCTTGTTCAAGCGCTCAATCAGCAGCGTCGCCTGCCCGGTGGTCGCAGCGAGGTTGGCGACGGTCTCGCGCAGGTTGCCCTGCACCTTCGGATCGCCGGTCAGGGACTGTAAATTGCCCGCGATGGCATTGAACTTGGCCGTGGTCGCCGCCAGATTGTCGGTCGTCGTCTTCAGGTTGGCGACCGTCGCCTGCAAATTGCCGCCCTTGAGTGACTCGTTGGCCTGCCCGGTGATGCCGGCGACCGAGGAGGTCGTGTCGTTTAGATTGCGGACGATGGCAGCGATCTGGCCCCTGTTCTCGCGCGTGGTGTCCCGGATCGAGGCCGTGGTGGCGGCGATGTTGTTCAGCGAGACCTGCGCCCCGGACTGCGTCTGGCGCAGCAGCGTCTGCACCTGGGCATTGTCCGACAGGAGCAGGCTGTTGAGCCGGCCGGTCAGCTTCAGGCCGTTGGCCGAGGCCGCATTGATGTTGCCGACTGTCTGCGTCAGCCCGCCCTGAATCTTCGGGTCGGCGGCTAGCTTGTTGGCCGTGTCCAGCAGGCGGTTCACCTTCTGGGTGGTCACCGCCACCTGGTCGAGCAGCAGCGTGGCCTTGTCGAACGAGGCCGACAAGTCCCCCGTGCGTTCGCCGATTAGGTTTTCGCCGTCCCGGACGGTGTCGCTGGGCCGCGCCTGGGCGTCGGCGGGCGGCACGACCACGACGGTGCCGCTGGTGCCGAGCAGGGGCGTGCTGATGGTGAACCGTGAACCGTGGGGTATGGAAAAGTCTTTTTTGACTTGAAGCTTCAGGTCGGCCTTCTGCGCGGGCGTCAGCCGGACGCGCTCCACCTTGCCGATCTGGACGCCGGCCAGCGTCACCGGCGTTTCCGCCGTCGCGCCTTTGGCGTCGTCAAAAAGCACGTCGAACGAGTAGGTGTTGCTGCCGGACAGCCCGCCGCGCAGGAAGTACCACATGCCGGCGAACAAGCCCGCCGCCAGAACGAACACCAGCCCCACCCGTCCCGCGTTTCCTAGAATCGTCATAACACCTCAAATCGTTGTGCTCCCAGGCCCCCACCCCCTACCGCCGCGCGACCTCGATCGGCCCCTGCGAGCGGCCTTCGATGAACTGACGCACGATTGGGTTGTCGGACGCCTGTATCTGCTGCGGTGTGCCCGTCGCCAGCACCCGCCCCTCATGGATCATGGCGATCTTGTCGCTGATGCGGAAGATGCTCGTGATGTTGTGCGAGACGACGATGCTGGTGACGCCCAGCTTGTCCCGCATCTGCATGATCAGCTCGTCCACGACGCTCGCGACGACCGGGTCCAGCCCCGACGTCGGCTCGTCGTAAAGCAGAATCTCCGGCGACATCGCAATGGCCCGCGCCAGGCCGACGCGCTTGGCCATGCCGCCCGAAAGCTGGGACGGGTACATGGTTTCCGTGCCCGGCAGGCCGACCAGGGCCAGCTTCTCGGCGACGACTTTTTTGATCTCGTCCCCGGCCATCCGGCGGCGGCGGCGCAGGCCGAAGGCGACGTTCTCGAAGACGGTCAGCGAGTCAAACAGCGCGGCGTATTGGAAGACCATGCCCATGCGCTCGCGGACGCGGTTTAAGTCGTTCTCGCGCATCCCGACGATCTGGGCGTCGCCGATGCGTATCTCGCCGCTCGTCGCCCCGGTCAGCCCGCCGATGCAGTGCAAGACGGTGGTCTTGCCGGACCCGGACATGCCCATCACGCACAAAATCTCGCCCGGCGCGACCCCCAATGTCACCCCTTTGAGGATCTGCTTGCCGGGGACTTCGTAGCGCAAGTTCTTGACCTCGATCCAGGCCGGCTCGTGCCAGTCATCCCCCGGCGCCTCGGCGTCTGCTGTCGCATGATCCGTCAAAACGTGGTCACCTGGCTGAACATGAAGTACGTCATCACGAAGTTGGCGATGTAAATCAGCACGATGGACAAGACGACCGCGTTGGTCGTCGCCCGGCCCACTTCCGTCGCCCCGCCGCGCGTCGCCAAGCCCTGATGGCAGCCGACCAGGGCGATGATCAGGCCGAAGACCACCGTCTTGACAATGCCCTTCACGAAGTCCATCGGCTCCAAGAACTGCCGCATGGAGCTGAGGTAAGTCGCCGGCAGCACGCCCTCGGAGCTTGAGAGGAGGTAGCCGCCGAAAAGGCCGGCGGCGTCGGCCAGCGCGCAGACCAGCGGCACCATGACGACGGCAGCCAGGAGTCGCGGCACGACCAAGTACTGGATCGGGCTGACCGCCAGCGCCCGCAGGGCGTCAATCTGCTCCGTGACCTTCATTGTCCCTAGCTCCGCCGCGATGGCCGAGCCGGCGCGGGCCGCCACGACTACGCCCGTCAGCACCGGCCCCAGCTCGCGCGAGATGGCAAGGGCGACGACCGCGCCGGTGAAGCCTTCCGCGCCGTACTGTTTCAGAAACGGCGCGAAGTAGAGCGCCAAAACCGCCCCCGATGTGGACGATGTCAGCAAGGCGATGGCGACGGAGTTGACGCCGAGCGAGGCCATTTGCTCCGTCAAATCCCGCACGTCGATCCCGCCGCGCAAGGCTTTGATCGCCTGCCCGAACAGGATCAGAATCTCGCCCAGGTAGACGAGGATGGTCGTGAACGGGTTCAAGATCGTCTTGAGGGAAGCCTCGCCGAAGGGCGCGGGCGCCGCCGCCGGGGCGGGCGCTGCCGTGGTCTGGTTCGCCATAAGCCGCTACAGTATACTGGCAAACGGGGGGCGGAGTCAAGTTTCGCAGGCGGTTGAACCGGGCGATTGCATATAGAGGGCAACCACGGGGGGTTGCCCCTACACACCCCGGTATCCGTAGGGGCAGGCCCCCGTGGTTGCCCTCCTTGCCCCCGTGCCTGCCTTCCATATGCAATCGCCCTGGCAGCGCGCAGACGCAGGCAGGAATCCCGCCCGTCTAGGTGGAACTGTGTCCCCATGCTCACCAATGACGAAGTGTTACAGATTTTCAAGGACTCCGGCGCGCTGCTGGAAGGCCATTTCCTGCTCGCGTCGGGCTACCACAGCGCCGTTTACCTGGAAAAGTTTCAAGTGCTCCAGTTCCCACGCTACGTCGAGCGTCTGTGCCAAGACATCGCCGAGCGGTTCGCGGGCGACGAGGTGCAGGTGGTGATCGGCCCGACGACCGGCGGCGTCCTGCTGGCCTACGAGGTCGCCAAAAACTTAGGCGTGCGCGGCATCTTCGCCGAGCGCGGCGACGACGGCCAGGGCCGCGTCCTGCGCCGGGGCTTCGAGATCAAGGAGGGTGAGAACGTCCTGTTGGTGGACGACATACTGACCACCGGCGGCAGCATCCGGGACACGATGCAGGTCGTGGAAGGCTACGGGGGCAACCTGGTCGGCATCGGCGTCCTGGCCGACCGCAGCGGCGGGACGGTAGACTTCGGGGTCCCTTTAGAGGCCCTGCTGCGGCTGGACGTCGAAAAGTTCGCCCTCGACGCCCTTCCCGACTGGCTCGCCGCCATCCCGCTGACGGAACGGGGCAGCACACACCATCTGAAGGGTTCCGCATGAGGAGGGCTGACAGTCCAGGGAGGGCTGACAGTCCAGGGAGGGATGCTGCTCATGTCGCTCACTCACAACTTTCGTCCGGGAGAACTTGCCATCCACTACCGGAAACACAGCCTTGAGTTTGGCCCCGTTTCGCAGCAGGGTTATCTTCATCGCGCGAGGGCCTTCCTCAACCGCAGCGCGAAAGGCTTCTGGATACAGGAAGGCTACCGAGGCACAGCCTGGGGCGCTTTTGCCGGGGATCGTGTGCGGTTTGACATCACGACGCAGGAGTTCGGCATCGTCACGGCGCAGGGCTACATTCGCACCTACTTCCTCCCTGATCCGAGCCGGCACGGCTATCCATCGAATTTCGACTACTTCTTGTCACATTCTTGTCACAATGCTAGGGATAAAGAACATGGAGAAATACATCTGTCCAGTCTGCGGCTATCACGGCTTGGCGGAGAACCCCGGCCCCGATCCTAAATATTGGGGGTCGCATGAGATCTGCCCCAGTTGCGGATGGCAGTTCGGTTACAACAATCCAAACGGTCTTTTGCAGTACCGCGCCCTTTGGGTGGAAGCGGGTGCGAACTGGTTTATCCCTGAGAAGCAGCCGCGCGACTGGCGCCTCGCCTCTCAACTGGCGAACATCGGGCTAACGGTTCAAGATGTTCTGCAACCAGCGAAGGCGGCGTAATGAGATTCGTGATGCAGCGCGGGATGAATTCGTCACGCAGTGAGTGACGAATTGGCCTCGCGTTGGGAAGAGGATTCATCAGACACTGTCTGTTGAATCTCTTATCTCGCCCTGAACGACGGGACGATAGAGAGCAACACCCCACCTTCGCGGACTGAGGACGGATGTGACGCCATGCCTGCTGAGGCTGACAAAGAACCAGAACTTCCATTTGGCGATTTGCCACAGCCGACGCCGCCGCAGATACCGGCCAGTCGGCCTCGGAAACGAAAGCCATCCCAAGTGGATTGGGGTCAACTCCCCTCGCGACTGGTACGACCATGTGACAAAGATTTAGGTGGAACAATGAAACCAAAAAGCCTTTTGACGATCACCCTCCTCGGCGGCGCGCTGGCCGGGATGTTTCTGGGTTTGGGCGCGACGCGCCTGACGCCGCTGGCCCAGGCCGCGCCTGCGAAGGAGGCCGCCGTGACCGCGCCCGGCGGGCCGGCCGCCGCGCCGCTGGCGGAGGCGTTTTCAGGCAAAACGTACCCGCTGACGCTGGCGGCGGAGAAGATTGGCTCCAGCTATCATCTGGTGGCGCTCGTGGACGCGCAGGGCAAGCCGGCCCAGGTCGCCACGCGGGGCGAGACGGTCGTGGCGGGCGGCGAGACGTTCCTGGTCTGCTACAACGTGCCCGTGACCAACGCGCAGACGCACCCGCCGCAGCCGAAGGCGGGCGTGACGGCGGACCTGATCTACGTCAATCTTCGCACCGTCCAGGCGATGGGCGGGATCATCCCCATCGCGCCCGCCGAAGCAGTCGCGCCGACGTCGGCCCCCTAAAAAGGGGCAAAGGGAGTAAAGCGTTCCATGATCACCGTCGAGAACGTTTCCAAGACCTATGCCGGCCAGGCCGCGCTCGCGCCGACCACGCTGGCGCTGGCGCCCGGCAAGACGACGGTGCTGATCGGCCCCAGCGGCTGCGGCAAGTCCACGCTGCTGCGGCTGATGGTCGGCTTGATCGCGCCGGACGCCGGGCGGATCGTGATCGGCGACACGCCGCTGACGCCGCAGAACGTCGAGCAGCGGCGGCACGAGATCGGCTACGTCATCCAGGACGGCGGCCTGTTCCCGCACCTGACGGCGGCGCGAAACGTGTCCCTGCTGGCGCAGTTTTTGGGCAGGCCGAGCGGCGAGATCGAGACGCGGATGAACGAGCTGGCTGGGCTGGTCCAGTTGCCCCGCGAGTCGCTGTCGCGCTACCCGTCGGGACTGTCGGGCGGGCAGCGGCAGCGGATCGGCCTGATGCGCGCCCTGATGCTGGACCCGCCCCTGCTGCTCTTTGACGAGCCGCTGGGCGCTTTAGACCCGATCACGCGGAGCGAGTTGCAGGAGCAGCTCAAAGACATCTTTGCACGGCTGGGCAAGACGGTCGTGCTGGTGACGCACGACATGGGCGAGGCGGCCTACTTCGGCGACGTCATCGTGCTGATGCGGACGGGCAAAATCGTCCAGACGGGGACGCTCGACGACCTATTGCAGCGGCCCGCCGAAAAATACGTCACGGACTTCATCCGCGCCCAGCGCTCGCCTCTGCCTGCCGTGCCGGAGGTGAGCGCATGAGGAGAGGCCCCCACCCCCGGCGCTGCGCGCCGACCCCTGCCCCCGCAAGCGGGAGCGGGGGAAAAGATCAGGACAAGACCGGGCCTCTTTCTCTGTCTCCCCTCTCCCGCAAGCGGGGGAGGGGCCGGGGGTGGGGGCTTCCCCTGCTCCTCCTCTTCTTCCTCCTCGCCGCTTCCTGCGCCGCCCAGACGCCCTCGCTGACCGTCGGCTCCAAACGGTTCGCCGAGTCGCGCATCTTGGGCGAAGTGCTGACGCAGACCGCTAACGCCGTTGGGGAAGCCCATGCGACGCATCAGTCGGGGCTGGGCAACACCGGCATCGTCTTCGCCGCCCTGAAAAGCGGCAGCATTGACGTTTATCCCGAATACACGGGGACCATCTCGCAGGAACTCTTGAAGAGCAAGCAGCCGCTGGCCCTGCCCGTCCTGAACGCGCAGCTTGCCCCGATCGGGCTGGCGGTCGGGGTTCCGCTGGGCTTCAACGATACCTATGCCCTGGCGATGCCGGAAGATCGGGCGCAGACGCTGGGCATCAAGACGCTCTCCGACCTGGCGAAGCACCCGGAGCTTCGGCTGGGGCTGTCGCAAGAGTTCTTGAAGCGCGCCGACGGCTGGCCGGGCGTCAAAGCGGCCTATGGCCTGCCGTTCCCTTCGCCGCAGGGCCTGGACCACGGGTTAGCCTATGAGGCTATCGCGGGCGGGCAGATTGACGTCACCGACATCTACTCCACCGACTCGAAGATCGCCAAGTACAAGCTGCGCGTGCTGGACGACGACAAGCACTACTTCCCGGCTTATGACGCCGTGCTGCTATATCGGAAGGACTTGCCGACGCGCCTTCCTAAGACATGGGCGGCTTTGCAAAAGCTGGAGGGCAAGCTCACCGCGCCGCAGATGATCGCCCTGAACGCCCAGGTGGAGCTGCAAAACGAAACGCCGCCCGCCGTTGCCGCCGCCTATCTTGCGGGCAAGTCGCCGACGGCAAGCGGCCAGGTGGAGCGCGAATCGTTCTGGTCGGTCCTGTTCGCACCGGACTTCTGGCCCGAAACACGCCAGCACCTGTTTCTGGTCTTCGTGTCCCTCGCCCTCAGCGTCCTGGTCGCCATCCCGCTCGGCATCTGGGCCGCCCGCTCGCCACGCGCCGCCCAGCCGATCCTCAGCGTCACCGGCCTGATCCAGACCATCCCGTCGCTGGCCCTGCTGGCCTTCCTGATCCCCCTGCTGCACCGGATCGGGCCGGTCCCCGCCGTCGTCGCCCTGTTCCTTTATTCGTTGCTGCCCATCGTCCGCAACACCTACACCGGCCTGACCGACATCGCCCCGTCCCTGCGCGAGTCCGCCGTCGCGCTCGGCCTGCCGCCGGGCGCGCGTCTGCGCTTGATCGAATTGCCGCTGGCGTCCCGCGCCATCTTCGCCGGCATCAAGACCGCCGCCGTGATCAACGTCGGCACGGCCACCATCGCCGCCTTCATCGGCGCGGGCGGCTACGGCAACCGCATCAGCCAGGGCCTGGAAAACAACAATGACCTGCTGCTGCTGTCCGGCGCCATCCCCGCCGCCGCGCTGGCTCTGCTCGTGCAGTACGGCTTTGATCTGCTGGACCGGGCGGTCGTTCCGGCGGGGCTGAGGCAAAGCAAGTAGATGGCCCCCACCCCCGGCCCCTCTCCACCCCAATAAAGCCTTCGCAAGCGGGAGAGAGGAGCAGGATAAAGACATAGGAGCAGGAGGGTCGGGGAACCCGACCCCTACGCAACGTCCGGTAGGGGCGGGGTTCCCCCGCCCTGTCCTTCTCTGGTTCCCCCAGCATTGAGGGCTAGGAGGTTCTTAAAGACCCATGGCAACAATCACATATAAAACCGACCTTGTGGGCGTGGATTGGGGCGAGATAAAGGCGACGCTGTTGCAAGACTATTTCGACAACGGCCGCACCCCGATGCAGCTTCAGAAGTCGTTCCAGAGCAGCGCCCACGTCTGCTTGGCCTACGCCGACGGGCGGCTGATTGGCACGGCCCGCGCGCTCTCCGACGGCGTCTGCAACGGGTACATCGCGGATGTCTGGACGCTGTCGGAGTTCCGCCATCAGGGCGTTGCCTCAACCATGATCCAGAACCTTCTGGAAAAGATGCCGGGCCAGCATGTGTATCTGTTCTCCGATGACGCGGCGGACTTCTACAAAAGAATTGGCTTCGTGGAACGCCCGGTCGGCCTGGAGATCGTGGTAGGCCGGTGGCTGGACAACACGCCTCTCGCCTAGATTCTTTCCAGCCGGGGCAGGGAATTGTATGCAAATGAAACTCTGGTATTTGTTGTTCGTCACGAGTGTCTTGGCCGCTCCTGCCGTCGCAGCGGCTTCTCCCAACAAGCTGGCCAAGGCTAGTTCAACAGCAATCACGGAGATTGTGCTGGAACGAGTAGGAGCGGGGCCTCAATGGAATGGTCACGGCTGGCCGCAGGACAAGATTGTTCTTCGCCCGGAGACAAACGCTGATTCCTATCCACCCTATGAGTTTCTCAGTTTGGCGCAGTGGTTGCGGAGGAGCGGTTTCTTCTCTCGAAAAGAGGGTTATTTGGCTCCACAGAATGTCGGAGATGTTGGTTATCTGGCGATAACTGTGGAACGAGGCAGCCAGCGCAAAAAGGTCTATAGTTACAACGGCGCACGGGATGCGGAATTGTGGCAGACGGAAATGATGATTCGAGGAGTCGCAGCGACCTTACAGTTGCGGGCCGCGCGATCTGCATGGATCAAGAAGCACAATAAAGCATAGCCAGGAGGGGCGAGTATGCAAAGCCGTCGGCGTAGTCAACCGCCCCGGCTGGGGTAGAATAGCGGCATGGGCGGCTATTACATCAGTGTCAACATTAAGACGGGCGACGCGGCGGCTGTGCGCGGGCTGGTGACGACCCTCTTCACCGGCGAAGGCTTCCGGCTCATCGGGGAGGAAGCGGCTTCGGTTGTGACCGAGGACGAGGACACGCTGCCGGATGGCGACGCCTGGTACGGCGTCCTCGTCAGCGGCGCGTCGGGCAAAGGCTGGGTCTCGGTCTACGTCGCGGACTGGCAGGACAGCGGCTTCCTCGCCAAGCGCCTCTCGCAAGCCGCCGACGCCCCCGTTTTGGAACTATGGGTAGCCGATGACATCCATTGGGGCTACAACTACTACGAAAATGGGGAAGTGCAGGATCGCTTCGCCGACGACCCTTCGCAGGTCGCGGAGAGCACGGAGGAAGCCGCGCTGTACCGGGGCAACGCCGCCGCGTTGGCGCCCATCCTGCAAGTCCCGCCTGGGCAGTTCGAGGCCGCGCTGCAAGGGGCGCGGCAAAATGCCGGGCAGTTCGCGGGCGGGGCGGTGGACGCGCTGGCCGAGGCCGTCGGCCTGCCGTTCGAGCACGCCTTCACCGGCTACGACTACTTTTTTGAGGACGATCCCGAAGACTACAGCCAGGACTTAGAAGACTGGTCCGCCTTCCGGCATCTGGCCTTCCAACCGCCGACGGGCCGGGAGACGCTTTCGGAATAGACTTCTTGCGGTGTCCTCCCAGGGCTGAACCCCTGGGCTTTAGAAAAGCAAATCCCCGCCTTCGCGGGCATAAGAAAGGCCAAGACTGCTCGCCCGCGCAGGCGGGGGATTGCACTTCTAAAGCCCCGCCGTTCAGGGCGGGGTTGCTCACCTCCTTACCCATGAGCCAGACCAAGACCCTCCGCGACCGAAAGCGACAGCTCGGTCAGTTCCTGACGCCGCCGGAGACGGCCCGGCGTCTGACCGAAGACCTCACCTTTAGCCGCGACGACAAGGTGCTGGAGCCGAGTTTCGGCGACGGCTCTTTCCTCATTCCCCTCATCGAGAAGTTCCTGCCCCTGTACGACGGTTCCCTGGCGGCGCGGCTGGAGCAAGTCCTGAGCCGCAACGTCTACGGCGTGGAACTCGACTCGGCGCTCCATGCCCGCTGCCTCGCCGGCATCGAGCAACGCTGGGGGTGCTGCCCGGCCCGCCATAACCTCCTTTGTGCGGACTTCTTTCAGGCCACTTTTCCCGCGCATTTTGACGCCATCGTCGGCAATCCGCCCTTCGGAGGGACCCTCACGCCGGATCTTCAGGACAAACTGGATCGCGAGTTCGGCTGGCGCAACGGGTGGAAGATCAAGAAGGAGACCTACTCGTTTTTTACCGTCAAGTGCCTGGACCTGCTGAAGCCAAATGGCCGTCTGCGCTTCATTTGCAGCGATACGTTTCTGACGATTAACACAATGCAGGGCCTCCGGCGGCTTCTGCTGGACAGCGGTACTCCTGAAGTGACGCGGCTGGACGTGTTTTCGGAAGAAACGAAGTACGCGATGGTCGTGCTGGACTTCGCTAAGACCAGCCCGGCGTCCGCGCTCGCGTTGAACGGCAAATCGGTCTCGCGGGAGCAGATCGCGCTCACGGGCAACCATTCCTGGCAGATCACGGACGACTACGCGCCCTATTTCGCCGGACCGAAGCTGGGCGATTTTCTGCTGGCGACGAGCGGCATGACGATTGGGGCCAATGATCTATTCGTGCGAAAGATCGTGGACGGCAGGATCGTCGAGCCGTACCAGTTTGAGTTCTACGAAGACCCTATCACGCTGGAAAATGAGGCGCGGCGGGCGCGTCTCGGTTTCTTGTCCCCGGCGAAGCGGGTTGAGATCATGGCGCGCGTGTGCCGGGGCGAAACGCGGCGCAACGTGCGGGTTACGCCGCTGCCTGAGCCGCTGGAAGTCACGCTGCCCCACCCCGCCTATCGGCCTTACAATAAGGCCCTGAACGCGCTGGTCTACGCGCCGCCGTCGCACGCCGTCTATTGGAAGGATGAGGGCGCCGCCGTCTTGACCTTCAAGAAGAACGGCCCGTGGTATCTGCACGGCGTTGGGGGCGGGAAGCATTTTGGGCGCGAAGGGCTGACCTGGCAGCTCATCTCACAGACTTTGAACGCGCGGTATCTGCCGCCCGGCTACATCCTGGACAGCGGAGCGCCCTGCGCGTTTCTGCGGGAGGACGTTTCCAGAGACGAGTTACATTTTATTTTAGGCTGGACGTTCTCGGACCTGTGCCGGCGGCTGCTCAAGGACGTCATCAACCACACGAAGAACATCCAGAGCAAGGACTTCGAGCGGCTGCCGTACCCGTTCTGGGTCTCGGAGGAGACGAAACGGGCAGTGATCGAGCGCGTCAAGGGCCTGGTGGCGGAGGCGCAAGCGGGGCGCGCATTCCGGCGGACGGACGCGGAGATCGGGGAAGTCGGGGCAGCTTTCACGCAAGCCTGACGCCAAGCGAACAAACAGACGACAGTGCGAAACGTGCGAGAATCATGCCGCTCTGTTTGACACGATCTACGGCGTGGACTTCAGCGGGGCGCGGCGGGACGCGCTGTGCGGAGCGCGCTGTGCGGCGCGGCGGAGCGCGCAGCGGCTCATCCATCACCGAGGAGAGGGCCGACCATTGAGTACGCGGTCATGTTCATCCAGCTCCAAGACGTAAGGCCGAGACGGCGCCCTGTTCGGCATCTTGTAGAACCACACCTGATAGGAGCGGCCTGGGGTGAGGATCGGCACACTCTTGATTTCACTCGGCGCCCCCAGCAGCCGCCTCACTTGCTCCCCGGTCATTCCGGCATGGACTTTGGCGCCTCCGGCGAAGACTTGTTTCCGCCTACGCGCCCTGGGAGGGGGCTGCTTGCCGCTTTCCTGGCTTGCGCCGATGTCCGGCGGGCCGGCAAGCGGCAGAGGATGCCCCCAGAAGTCGCGCCCGCCGTTGTTGGGGATGACTTGGCCGGCGCGCCGCAGGGGCGAACCGGGACGGAGCGCGTAGCCACGGAGGCTCACACTGCCGGGTGAGGCAAGCTGGGGATCGGCGAGGACGGCATGAGGGTCGGCGGGACGATTGGCAATGGCGCCCCGGTAGGCGTTGTGGTCGAAGACCACCGACTTCATGCCGCCGAAGTCGAAACGGGCCTTCCCGTCCACATAAAAGACGTTGTTGGTGAAGCGCGTGTCGGCGGGCCACTTGTCGCCGCCGCCCCAGTTGCCGCTGGCGACCAGGGGGATGTCCCATCCTTTGCCGACATAAAAAACGTTGTTGTAGATCTGGGTGTTTTGGCAGGGGCCGGTGATGTTGAACGTGTGCAGGCCGTCATTGACGCTGAGGTTGTAACGGATGACCGTCCCCGCGTTGCCGATGTTCCAGGGCGGGTTCTGGCTGCCGTCGTCGCAGATCAGCATGAAGCCGCCGTCGTTGTCGTGGCTGTAGTTGTATTGGAACAGGGTGTGGCGGCTGTTGTAGTCCGAGTCGTAGCCCTCGCCGTCCTTTGTCCCCTTCATGCCGCTGACCTCGTTGAACTGGACGACGGTGTTGTCGCAGGACCAGGGCCAGATGCCCGCCGCGTAGTCTTGCGCGCGCGTCCGCCCGCCGCGCAGAATGTTGTGCTCGATCAGGCAGCCGTCGCAGCCGATGGGGACGATGCCGTCGCCGCCGATGTCTTCCAGCGTGTTGCCCCGGATGACGACGCGGGTGCTGAGGGGCCACAACGGTCGGGCGTAATACGCCCCCATCGTGATGCCGTTGCGGTCGGTGCGGGTCAAGCGGCAACCCTCGATGGTCAGCCCGTCGTAGCGGGTCTTGACTTTGTCGCCGCCGCTGCTGCAATAAATCCCCGATCCGCCGCCATCGTCCTTGACATTGCTGCCGAAAACGTCGTGAATGTCCAGGCTGTGGAGATAAATGCCGTGCGCGACGCCGAAGTTTTCCAGCCGGACCTGCACCCCGGCGAGGCTGGGGATGCGCGCGGGGGCGTGGTTGGCGATGTCCAGGCCGGAAACGTCCCAATACTCGCCATTGGAGAGGTACAGCGTCGCGAGCGCTTTGCCCCGTGCGTCAACGGCAGGCTTTGGACCTTTGCCATAGCTGCTAATGGTGATCGGCTTGCCTGCCGCGCCGCTGCCGCCGGGGGATAGGAAGCCGGTCCAGCGGCTGCCGGATTTCAAAAGAATGCGGTCGCCCGGCCCGAACACGCCCGCGTTCACCCGGCCCAGGCTGCGCCAGGCATGGCGGGCGCTGCGACCGTCGCCCGCGTCACTGCCCCCTGCTGAGTCCACAAAATAGGACGTGCCGCCGGGCGACTTCCAGGTCCGCTTCGGCGCGGGCAGGTCGGGCGGGCGCGCGACGGGGGTGGCCGTGATCGTGAGATTGTTGATCGCCAGCGCGCCCGTGTTCTGGATGCCGACGATCAAGATGCTGTCGGCGGAGTCGCGCGTGTTGAAGGCGGTCTCGACATGGCCGGTCGCGCCCGCCTCGCCCTGCCACTCCGTCCAGCCCGCGCTGCCGCTGCTGCTGCCGGCGCGTCGGAAGAGCGCGTAAAACTTGGCGTTGGGCGCCCGCGCAATGACGCGGTAGTCGAACGAGACTTTGTACGCCTCTTTGGGCGTGAACAGGCCCATTTTCGAGTGGAAGAATTCGTTCCACTCGGATGCGGCGGCGCGCGAGTCACCCTTGAGGGACCGCTTGCCGCCGACTTCCTCAGCGGGGTCGGTGGTCAGGGTCGCTGCGGCGGCGTCGGCAGGCGACAGGATGCGGGCAGGATCATCGGCGGCGAAGTTTACGCTCAGGACGGTGCGCGGAGCGTCGTCCGCTTGGACGGTGGGCGCGGCGAACGCGGCCGGCAGGGCGGCTAGGAGAAGCAGCGTCGTGTAAGTTCTCATGGATGCCATTGTATCACGTTTGGGACAAGAGATACAAGAGCGCTCCTGCCCAATATCGGGAGAAGATTGCCCCCCGGCCCCAATTCTGGGGGAGCCAGAGGGGAGAAACGCTGTGTTCTTTCTTGTTCCCCCAGAATTGGGGGTTAGGGGGCTTCCTTGACGTGCTCGCCCCTATGACGGGCAGGGTCACGTCGGCGTGGGCGGGCAGGGCTACTAAGGATAGAAGAAGGCCAGCGAGTTCACTCGCTGGCATTATTGACGGCATTTAGCTTTTCCTCCGCCCGCGACATCAATCGGTACGTCCCGGCCCGGTTCAGGCGGACGACACGGCCCGGCAGGACCACCTGCGCGTTCACGCCGGGCGGCAGGGTGACGCGGACGGCGAGGACGCCGGTCGCCCCCATCTCGGCACGGACATGGATCAGGCCGCGCGGGGTGGGCACGTCGCCCTCGGCCCAGCGCAGGTCGCCCAAATGGGGCGCGATCTCCGCCGTTTGGAAGCCGCCGCCGGTCGGGCGGACGCCCAGGACGCGCTCCGTCAGCCAGCTTGTCGGGCTGGACGACCAGCCGTGGCACAGGCTGACGAAATAGCCGTGGCTGCCGTCGGCGTACAGGTTCGCATGGAAGTCGGCTTTGGGCCAGTGCGGGTCATAGGCCTCCCAGCAGGAGGTCGCGCCCTCCGCCAGCATCGCGCCCCAATAGCCGCGCAGGACGCGCAGCGCGCTGTCGTTGTGGCCGGTCTGGCTCAGGGCATAAATGACGTAGTTGTTGTAGTAGGGCGAGATGACCCCGTTGTTATAGGGCGGGCTGCCGGTCTTGTCCCAGGCGGCGCTGTCGGGGTTCAGAATGGTCTGGTAGATCGCCTTCTGCTGTTCCGGCGTAGCGACGCCGGAGTAGACCGCCATGGCATTTTCTTGGAGGCGGTCGCCGTAGGTGTTCGTCGGGGCGCTGAGGAGGTTCTGCCGCGCGGCCAGGGTCAGCGTGTCGGCCCAGGCGGCGTACCTCGCGGCATTAGCCGGGTCGCCCATCTCGCGCAGCAGGAACACGGCGTCGCGGGCGGCCCGGACGTAGAACATCTGGGTCGCAGCGCGGGCCGAGGGCGTGTCGCCGTCGAAGCCCGGCGACCAATCTACGAACGGCCACTGGCGGCGCTTGTTGGCGAACAAGCTGCGGGCGTCCACTTCGCCCTGCATGTAGCCGAGCAGCGAAAGGAGCAAGTCGTGCTGCTTATGCAGGTAGGCGTAGTCGCCGAGGTGGCGGTGGAAGTCAGCCAGGGTGCAGACCCAGGCGCAGGAGTAGCCGGGGATGCCGTTGACGTGGCTCTTAGGTGAGGCCGTGGCCGGCTGCCCGCCCTGGGCGTCGTCACGCAGGCGGTGCAGGGTCTGTTCCATCAGGAACTTGTCGGCGAACACGGTGTCAATGACGCGGCCCGAAACGTGCAGGTCGCCGATCCATCGGGCGCGGTCGCGCTTGGGCGCGTCCCAGATGTCCTCCTGCATACACAGATGGGCGGTGTAAGCGCCCGTGTACCAGAGCTTCGTCAACAGCGGGTCGGAGCAGGCAAACGAGCCTTTATACTGCACCGGGTAATACTTGTGGTCCAGCGTCACGCTCGTCAGCGTATACGGCTGCGTCCCGAAGAAACTCAGCTTGGCGTAGCGGAGGGCGCTGTAGGGCGAGGCGGCCTTGCCTGCCGCGTCGCACGTCAGCAGGTGCGGGCCACCCCAGGGGGACTTCAGACACTCCTCGCGCGACTCCCCCGTGGCGACCTGCACCTGTGTGCCGTCCGGGCCGGCGATCTGAATGCGCCCGGCGACTTCCTTGCCGAAGTCCAGCAGCAGGCCCGCAGGGTCTTCCGCGCCCGCCGGGGCAGGATGGAGTAGGCTCGCCGTCACTCCGGCCCTCGTCAGCATGGCCGCGACCAGTCCCTGCCCTGGAAGCATCTCCAGGGCAACCGGCCGCAGGGCGATGTGCGCGAGATAAGGCGCCCCGGCGTCATAGCCGGGCCAGCCCGTCAGGCCGCCCGCGCCGCTCCAGACGCCGCCGGTGAGTCCCGCCACGACCGTGGCGGGCCGCTAGGCCGCGTCGTCGAAGGCCGACGCCTCCCAGCCCAACGGGGCTGTGCCCGTCCATACCCGCCAGCGCGCGTCCGTCTCGACCGGGGCGCGGCCCGGCATTTCCAGCCGGGCGATGACTCCCGCCGCGCCGCCGGCATTGAGCGCGCGGATAGCCAGGACGTTCCGGCCCGGCGTCAGGAACGGCGCGACGTTTACCCGATGGACGTGCTGCCAGACATTGCCATCCTTCGGGTCCGGGGCGGAATGGTCCACCTCCTTGCCGTTGACGAACAGCGTGAAGAAATCGTCGGCGGTGACGTACAGCGTCGCTTTGGGGGGCACGGCGGCCAAGTCAAATGTGCGCCGCAGGTAAACCGTCTGGTTATCTTTCGCGGCGTCGGCCCAAATCCAGTTAGCCGAGGCGCGGGCAGCAGCGGGAGATTTTGCCTGCGGCGGCAGCGGCAGGCCGTAGGTCGGGTCCAGAGTCGGCGGACGCGCCTGCGCGCCGCTGAGTGTCGCCAGAAACAGCAAGCCGGAAAGGGAAAGTTTCGTGGTGATAGGTGTCATGTGGTTAGTGCCTGTTGCCGACACGGAAACGGTAGGTTCCCGATCCGATGGAAAGGAGCAGTCGGTCGCCGTCACGACGGGCCGAAGTGACGCCGTCTGCGCGGGCGATGGGAAGACCGCCCTCCGTCACGGCGGCGCCGGCGGGGGCGGGCAGGAAGACCGTAGCCGTCGTGTTGGCGGGGATCATCACGTCCAGCGCCAGGCCCGCGCTGTCCGTGCGCCAGGCGCTGACGATGCGGCCCCGGATGCTGTCATACACGGCGCGGGCGCGCGTCAGGCCGGGTCCGGGGTGCGGGTGGATCAGAATGTGGGCGAAGCCGGGCCGGTTTGGATCAGTGTCAATGCCGGCGACGTCCTGATAGAGCCACTGGCCGACCGAGCCGAGCGAGTAGTGGTTGAACGAGTTCATGCCGGGGTCCTGGAAGCCCTTTTCCCTCGTGTAGCCGTCCCAGCGCTCCCAGATCGTGGTCGCGCCCTGCTTGATCGAATAGCCCCAGGAGGGAAACGTGTCGTTCAGGAGCAATCGGTAAGCGACATCGTTGTGGCCGGTCTCGGTCAGGACGGGGCAGAGGTAGCCGACGCCGACAAAGCCGGTCGAGAGGTGGCCGTTTTTGGCGGCGATGTCGTCCACGAGATGCTTTGCCGCCAGCGGGCGCAGGCCGGGCGGCAGCAGGCCAAAGCGCAGGGCGAGGACGTAGCACGTCTGCGTGTCTCCCTTGACCCGGCCGTTCGGGGAAACGTAGGCGGCATCGAAAGCGTCCCGGACATGCGCGAAGAGGGCGTCGTATTTGGCGGCCTCCGACGTCCGGCCCAGGGCGCGGGCCATGCGCGCCATCAGGGAAGCGTCATAGGCGTAATAGGCCGTCGCCAGCACGTCTTTGGGCGTGTTAGCCGCGATGGAGAGCCAGTCGCCGAAGTCGTTGTTGCGCCGCTTGGTCCAGAGGCCATCGGGGTTGACCGACGTGATATAGTCCATCCAGCGCGTCATCGCGCTCCAATGGTTGTCTAAAATTCCCGTGTCACCATACGCCTGGTAGACGGTCCACGGGACGATGATGCCCGCATCGCCCCAGGCGGGGGCGCCGTCCCCGCTGTCCACCAGGCGCGGCGAGACGTCGGAAAAGCCGCCCTGGGCCGATTGGGCGTCGGAAACGTCCTCCATCCACTTCTCGTAAAATGCCGCCACGTCCCGGTTGTAGGTCGCCGTGCGGACGAAGATCTGGGCGTCGCCCATCCAGCCCAACCGCTCGTCGCGCTGCGGGCAGTCCGTCGGGACACTCAAAAAATTGCCGCGCTGGCCCCAGACGATGTTGTGCTGCAACTGGTTGACGAGGGGCTGTGAGCAGGCGAACGTCCCCGACGGCGGCGTGTCCGAGCCGACGACGCAGCCCGTGATGGCATCCGGGCGCGGCTTGCCGGGGCAGCCGGTCATCTCGACGTAGCGGAAGCCGTGGAAGGTGAAATGCGGCTCCCACACCTCGACGCCCCGGCCATTTAATATGTAGGTGTCCGTCGCCCGCGCCGAGCGCAGGTTGGTCGTGTAGAGCGTCCCATCCGGCTGAAGCATCTCGCCGAAGCGCAGCCGGACCTGCGTCCCCGCCGGCCCCTGGACCGTCAGCCGCGCCCAGCCAACCATGTTTTGGCCCAGATCGTACAGGTATGTCCCCGGCGCGGTCTGCGTCACCCGGCGCGGCTTCAATTCCTGCGTGACTCGCACCGGCGGCCCCGTTTGGGCGACGAGGGCGGGACGGCCCGCGCCCCCGCCCGCGACGCCGTAGACTGCGCGCCGGAGGACGAGTGCGCCGGGTGCTTCGCCGGGTGCGGGGATGTGCAGTGTCTCATCTTCATTGACTGTCCGGGTGTGCGCCGCGCCTGCCAGTGTATAGTCCACACGCAGAGCTTTGACGGTGTTATACGCCGGGTCGCCCGCGATCTCGTTGCCGGCGACAACGACCAGCGCATCGTCTTTGACCATCGCCCGGAGCCGAGCCGTCACATCCACTTGCTTCCGGGGCGCGGCAGCAGGTTCCACCGCGACGGGCCGCCACCACGCCGGGGCGCGGCGGGCGTCGTAGGTCTCGCCTTGTAAAAAATCCGAGTGCAGGATCGGGCCGGTCGCGCCGCGCCACGAGCCGTCGGAGACAATGGTTTGGCGGCTGCCGTCGGCATACTCAATCACCATCTGCGCCAGAAGCTGTGGACGAGTACCGTAAAGATCGCGCTGACGTGCAAACCCTACATAGCCGCCGTACCAGCCGTCCCCCAGCACGGCGCCCAGGGCGTTTTGCCCGACATGCAATTGGTCGGTCACATCATAAGTCTGGTAGGCGATGCGCTTGGTGTAGTCCGTCCAGCCGGGCGCGAACACGGCGTCCCCTACCCGCCTGCCGTTGACATCCAGCGCGTACAGGCCGCGCGCCGTGGCGTACAGCGTGGCCCGCTTGATCGGCTTGGGGAGCGTGAACGTCTTCCGCAGATAGGGGCACGGGGGCAGGGTCAGGCCACTGTCTTTCGTGTCGCGCGGGGTGGGCGCGCTGATCCACTTCGCGCGCCAATCCGAAGGATGGAGCAGGCCCATCTGCCAGAAGGACGCCGGGCTGTCCGGCGAGGGCTTGCCGTCCTTGTCCCAGACGCGAACCTTCCAGAAGCAGCGCTCGCCGGACGCCAGGATTGGGCCGCCGTAGCGAACCGTGACGGACCGGCCCGACCAGACCTTGCCGCTGTCCCAGACGTTGCCCCTGTTCGCGGTCAGCTTCTCAGGGCTGTCCGCGACCCAAATTCGATACGCGCTCTGCCGCTCGCCCCGAAGATGAGACTGCACCTGCCAGCTCAGGCGCGGGCGCGCGGCATCAATGCCGCGCGGGTCGGTTCGGTATTCGCAAGTGAGATGCGCGGGAATGAGTGGGATCATTGACTTACCTCGGAGACTTGGAGGGCGGATATTCTGTTCGCCTCCTTTCTCAGCCTCGCGCCCTTCAAGGCAGGGTTGACTGGCTACACACGCGGTTCCAGCGCGCGCAGTTCGGCGGCCTTTTCCTCGGCCAATGTATCGTTGATATACGTCCCCGCGCCCGCCTCGGACCCGGCCAGGTACTTCAGCTTATCTTTGGTTCGGTTGGGCGGGTAGAACTCAACATGGAACTGGTAGTGCGGGTAGTCGCCGCCGTCCGTCGGGCGCTGGTGCAGCGCCATGATGTAGGGCAGCGAGACGCCGAATAGATTGTCATATTTGACCAGGATCGTTTTCAGGATCGTCGCCAGGTCGCGCTGCTCGGCGCGCGTCAGGTCCGTCAGGGCCGCCTTGCCGGGCGCGCGGGCGGTGAGGTGAACCTCATACGGGTAGCGGGCGAAGAACGGGACGGTCGCCACGAAACCGTCATTCTGCGTGACGACGCGCCGCCCATCTTCCAGTTCCTGCGCCAGCACGTCGAGAAAAAGGTTGGCGCCGTGCGCGTCCCAGTGCTTTTTCGCCGCGTTCAGCTCGGTCTGAAGCCGGGGCGGGACGAACGGGTAGGCGTAGATCTGCCCGTGCGGGTGGGCCAGGGTGACGCCGATCTCGCGGCCCTTGTTCTCGAAGATGAAGACGTAGTGGATTTCGGGGCGCGCTTCCAAAGCCGCAAAGCGGTCGGTCCAGACCCAGACCAGGCGCTCGATCTTCTCAACGGGTAGTTCGGCCAATGTCGCGTCGGCCTGGGGCGTGTAGACAACGACTTCGCACTCGCCCACGGCGGGGCGGACGGGGGTCAGGTCCGTGCCCTGAACGGCGGGCGTGGGCGGGTGCGGCTGGAGTGAAGGGAACTTGTTCTGGAAGACGACGATGTCATAGTCGGGGCGTGGAATCTCCGTCGGGAAGCCGCCGGGCTTGGTCGGGGCGAGCGGGTCGTAGTCGGGCGGCGGGAAGAAGGTGCGGTCCTGGCGCTGGGTCGCCGTGATGACCCACTCTTCCAGGATCGGGTGCCAGCGCATCTCAGACATGAGCGGCCTCCGGCACATCGGGAGACGCCTGGGCGTCCTGGTCATCGGGGAAGGTGTAATAGATCAGGGTCCGCCCGTCGTCTTTGACGGTCTCTTCTTTAATCATGGGGATCGGGCTGTCGCCCTGGGGTTGGTCGGTCATGGCCGTTGCCTCCATCGCAATGCGGGGTGAAAACGCGATTGTACCCGAAACGCCGCGAGGATCGGTCACGGACGACGCCATCCGCGTCGATGCCGAACACCGGGAGGGCGAGAAAAGAGAACCCGCCCGGCGTCTTTAGCGCCGGACGGGTTCTGCGTCCGTCAGGGCCGGTGCGGGACGACGCTGGCGATGCCCATGTCGAAGCCCTGGCCGCCCCCTGTCTGGTGGACGTGCGCGGCCAGCAGCACGGTGGCGCCCGGCTTCAGCAACGCTTTGGCTTCGGGGGTGATGTCCAGGGGCGTGTAACCGCTGTTGTAACCCGCCTCGCTGGCGGCGGGCACGCCGTTGACGTAGATGTCAACGTCCTCGTCGTGGTAGACCATGAAGATCAGGTTGGCGGGCAGGGCCGCCGGCAGGGTGACGGTGCGCCGGAGCCAGAGGTCGCCGGGGGTGTCGTTCCAGGCGGCGCCCGCCTTCATCCCGCTGGGGAGGCTCGAGCCGAAGACGCCCTGGCCCGACTTCCACTGCGAATCGTCAAAGCCCGGCTTGAACCAGTCCGCAGCGGGCGCGGCGGGGGTTGTCGTGACATAGCGCCAGGTCGCCGGGGCGGTGGTCGAGTTGCCCACGACATAGGTGACGGTCGGGGGAAGCGGCAGGGGCGCCCAGCCGGTGACGACGAGAGTGTCACGGCTCGAATACTTCTTCCAGAGGGCCGGGTCCGCCAGCATCTTGATGAAGACGCCGCCGATGACGGGGCGGGCGTGCATCCCGTCGCTCTTGATGTTGTCCGTCACATAAGAGTCCACGAACGGGAGGCGTGCCGTGGTCTCGTTCAGATAAGCGTACATCGGCGAGGTCAGCGTCTCGAAGTCCTCCCGGTTGTCCGCCAGGGTCGCGCTCCACATGGTCCAGTCGGACTTGGTGAGGTGCGTCCGCGAGTCGAGCGGCAGGCCGTAGGGCTGCATCACCGACTTGTAGTACGCGGTCTCCTTCTGCGAGACGGAAGCGGGGAAGACGTTCAGGCCCAGGATCTTGTCCCAGACCAGGTTGTACTTCTGGCTCCAGGTGCCGGGCTTGTCGAAGGCCAGGAGCGAACGATCCCCGGCGTCCGCGACCTGCATCCAGTGCTGGGCGAACTGCTGGACGAGGGCCTGATATTTGTCGGCGTTCGCGGTCTCGCCGCGCATCCGGCACAGGTCGGCGTAGGCGGCCAGCGCGATGATCGCCTTGACGGAAAGGTTCGTGTTGTGCGCCAGGTGGCCCATGAAGTCGTCGGTGCAGAGCTGGTCTTCGGGATCATTCCCGTACTGCTCCAGGTACTGCGCCCACTGGCTGATCTTCGGCCAGTACGGTGTCACGAAGTTCGCGTTGCCTTCCGATTTCGCGATGGCGTCGCACATGATTAGGACGTTGCCGCTTTCCTCCACGGGCATCTGTTCGCCGCCGTCGTCCGTGCCGTGCGCGATGGGGTATGTCCCCAGGTCGTGCGGGGCGTTCGGGAAGCGCCAGCGCGGGGCGGCCCCATACAGGATGATCGGCAGGACGGACGCTTTGGCCAGCGTCGGGTTGAACAGGACCGGCAGGGGCGCCATCGGGAAGATGACGTCCATCGTGGCGATGTCGCCGTTGCTGGTGTTCTCCTTCGTGAACAGGAGCGGCTTGCCGTTCGGGTCGGCGGACAGCCCGTTGCCGGCCAGACTCTGGCGGTAGGCGAGGGCGCCCATTTGGGCATATTTTTCGCCGCCGGTCTGCGCCATGTCCGCCATCATCTCTCGGTCGAAGTCAACGCAGCGCTGGGTCAGGCGCGGGTATTCGCGCTCGGCGGTCTGGAACAGATCGGAGATCGTCAAGCCGTTTCGACGCCAGTAAGGCTTGAGGTTCTGGCCGAAGAACTTGATGTTATACGCCTCGTCGTACCCGAGCAGGAGGTGGCGGGAGACGGGGGCGGCGGCGACGCGGCCCAAGTCGAACGTAAAGGCCAGGACAGGCGGGTTGACGTTGGCGGCGCGCGGCATGTCCGGGTCATCGGCGGCGGGCAGGGCGCCGTTCCGGGTGAACCCGGCGAGCAGCGCGGCGTCCGCGCCCACAGCGGCTTTGGCGTCCGACGTAGGTGCGGCGGCGACGACATAGCCCCAGTCGCGCCGGGCGTCGTCGCCGGAAACGTCGAAATAGCCCTGCTTGACGGTCCCCGCCCGCAGGGCTGTCAAGAAGCCCATGGGCTGCCGGCCCCACTGGACCTTCTCCTCGGGCGTGTTGACCGCGATCTGCGCGCTGGCGCTGTCATAAAGCGAAACCTGGTGGGGTACGCCGTCCACCGAGCGAACATCCCATGTCAGGTAGGTAATAGGCCGGCCCAGCGCCTCCATGTCGTCGGGCAGGCTCGGCGTCATAAAGGTGAGCGTGACATGGACGCCTGCCCCTTCAAACTGGTAAATACTGCGAGTCGGCGTGACCTGAACGCCCGTCTGCGGGAGCGCAGCGGACCCCACGGGGTCATTCCCCATCAGCCGGTAGCTGCTGCCGTCAATCCGAATCAAGCTGACCAGGGGGTACTCTCGCTTGGTCCAGTGGCGCGTGTTATCGTCGGTCAAGCGGTCCGCCATGGACCAGATGCTCAGGAAGGGGTCGCTGGCGACTAGGGGCACGGCCGGCGGGCGGAAGGCCGGGGCCATAGGTGTATCGGCAGCCAAAGCCGCCGGCAGGGTCGTGACTGCCAGGGCGGCAGAGGCCAGAAATCGAGAAAATCTCATAGAGACACTCACCTTTCGTCATCGAAACGCGCGGCGGAATCCCGCGCTTACGCACGGGAAATAATTACCATATTCCGAGCCGTTTAGTTCCGGGTTCGGCCATTATAGTGCAGGGCGTACCCCTTGTCAATACGTCGCTCAGGGGCCAATGCGTTTCCGGCAGGGGCCAATGCGTTTCCGGGGGATTGGACCTACTTCCGCGCCCGGACCCGCAGCACGGTGACGGAGTGGGCGGGGAACTCGTGGATGAAGGTCGGGCCGATGCCGGTCAGCGTCGTCGTCTGCGGCGCGACTTTTTCGGGCGCGTCCACGGAGTTCACGTCGGCGGGGTCCCCCGTCAGGGTCTGGGCGACGGCGGTCTTGGCGACTCCCCTGGCTCCTTGCAGGTCCACCTGAAGCTGCTGGGCGGCGGGGGACGTGTTGACGACTTTCAGAATCACGTCGCCGGTTTTCAGGGCGCGGCTGGCGACGGCGTAGAGCGGCGCGGGCGGGACGGGCGGCGCGTCGGTCGCTTCTTCAATGAGTTTGCCGTCCAGGAAGCAGCGGATCGCGCGGCCCTGAAGCTCGATCTTGATGTCGTACCAGCGGTTCGGCTCGACCGTCAGGGGGACATCCGGGCCGAACTGCGTGTTGGAGCCGTTCTGGACTTGTTCGATGGCGGTGCGGGTGTTGCCCCAGCCGCCGATGTTCCACCAGAGGTATTTGACGGTCTCCTCATTAAACATCGGCATCGCGGCGGCATCCTGAGATCGGTCGCTCATGACGGTCGCTGCCTCCATTGCAGTGCGGAACTATGTGCGATTGTACCCCAACCGCCGGGAGGGCGAGTCACCGGACCGGCTGCTTGGAGTAGGCCCGTACATAGTCCACCCACATCACCGACGGGTTCGGAGTCTTGCCAATCGGCCAGCCGCAGCCCAGGGCCAGGTTCACGAGCAGGTACAAAGGCACCTTCGCCTCCGGGAGCGTCTTCGACTTGGACAATTCTCTCCCGTCGAAATAGAACGTCGTGTCATCCTCCTCGATCATGACGCCGTAGGTATGGAAGTGGTCCACCGTGTCCGGGACGACGAAGGTGTCGCTCTTGCTCCAGTGCGGCCGGTCTGGAGACCAGAGGTGAACCGTCGTGTGGATGTAGCGCGGAAGGGCGCCATACTGCTCGACCACATCAATCTCGGGGTTCGTGACTGTGTACTTTCTCTGGGACTGTTCCCGCTGCGCGGGCTGTCCCAGCAGCCAGAATGCGGGCCAGGTGCCCGGACCGGGGGGGAACTTGGCCCGCATTTCAAAGTAGCCGAACTTCTGGGCGAAGCCGTTGCCTTGGGGGTCAACCGAGGCCAGAATCCCCGACTTCCAGCCGTCTGCGTCTTTGCGGGCCTCGATGTGCAGGACTCCTTTCTCGATCGTGAACGGGAACCCCTCTTTTTGTTCCACAAAGCGGGCGTCCCCGAACGTCCCTTTGGTGTTCGTGAACCAGCGTCCGCCGGGGCCGGCGGCGGAGACGCTCAGGGCGCTGAACTCATCATCGAAGGTGAGGTGGTAGCCCTTCAGATTCAAAGAGGGTGCCGGGAGATCGGACGCGGGGGCGTCCGGCGCGACCCGGAGGACACCGACTTGATAGGACTGATCGCCTATCGCGACCACTCCCGGCCCGGTCTTTAGCGTCTGGCGCACGCCGGTCTTCGGGTTGTAAAGGCCCGCCAGGATTTGGTAGTCGCCCGGCGCCGTGCCGGCCGGCACGGCGACATGCTGGGTGTCGGTGATCGGTCCTGACCACTGGGCCGTGGGGACCGGAAGGTCCTGGTCGTTGTTCCAGGCCAGCTTGCCGTCCGGGCCGACAAAATGAACAAACACCAGCTCCCCTGGGTCTACAGATTTTGCGTCCCACCGGTAGGTGAGCGTGTAGCCGGCATCCGGCCGACAGGCGGGACGGGCGGGGATACAGGCGAACACCGTAGACTGTTCCGCCGGAGCGGCGTCTGCCGGCGGGCGGAAGGCCGGGGCCATAGGTGTATCGGCAGCCAAAGCCGCCGGCAGGGTCGTGACTGCCAGGGCGGCAGAGGCCAGAAATCGAGAAAATCTCATAGAGACACTCACCTTTCGTCATCGAAACGCGCGGCGGAATCCCGCGCTTACGCACGGGAAATAATTACCATATTCCGAGCCGTTTAGTTCCGGGTTCGGCCATTATAGTGCAGGGCGTACCCCTTGTCAATACGTCGCTCAGGGGCCAATGCGTTTCCGGCAGGGGCCAATGCGTTTCCGGGGGATTGGACCTACTTCCGCGCCCGGACCCGCAGCACGGTGACGGAGTGGGCGGGGAACTCGTGGATGAAGGTCGGGCCGATGCCGGTCAGCGTCGTCGTCTGCGGCGCGACTTTTTCGGGCGCGTCCACGGAGTTCACGTCGGCGGGGTCCCCCGTCAGGGTCTGGGCGACGGCGGTCTTGGCGACTCCCCTGGCTCCTTGCAGGTCCACCTGAAGCTGCTGGGCGGCGGGGGACGTGTTGACGACTTTCAGAATCACGTCGCCGGTTTTCAGGGCGCGGCTGGCGACGGCGTAGAGCGGCGCGGGCGGGACGGGCGGCGCGTCGGTCGCTTCTTCAATGAGTTTGCCGTCCAGGAAGCAGCGGATCGCGCGGCCCTGCACCTCGATCTTGATGTCGTACCAGCGGCCCGTTTCCACCGTGAGGGGGACGTCGGGGCCGAGCTGCGTGTTGCTGCCGTTATGGATCTGCTCGATGGCGGTGCGGGTGTTGCCCCAGCCGCCGATGTTCCACCAGACGAGGTTGGCGTCGTCCCGATAGTGGAAGGCGATCAGGAAGCCCTCCTTGCCGCTGAGTTTGCGGGCTTGGACGTGGTAGGTGTAATCCGTCCAGGCCGTGTCGCCCGCCGTGGCACGGTCGTTCTCTTGATCGCCCGTCTGGCTCAGGACGCCGTCCCGCGCCGCCCACTGGCCCTGGTCCAGCGCCCAATCGGACGCGCCCTGGGCGAAATCCGTGGCGTAGAGCGTCTTCCCACCCTGCGTGACCTGGATGTCCTTGAACTCGGCCTGCGTGGCCCAAGTCGCGACGCCGATCTTGCCCGAGGGCGGGGGGACGGCGACGGGCGCGACTCCCTGCGGGGTGAGGGTGACGGGCAGGATGACGTCGCCCCGGTTCGTGCCGAACATCTTTTGCACATAATACGAGGGCGAACCGAAGCTGCTGAGGGCGTCGTAGCCGATCAGGTTAGTCCCCCACTGGCGCGCGCCGGGGTTGACGTTGACCAGGAGCGGCGCGTAGGATTCCAGCACGATCACGTCCGAGTTGCGCTCCATGCCGGTCATCCAGGCGGCGTCGCCCAGCGCGGCCTGGAGGGTCGGCGTCGGGCTGCCCTCGGTCGAGGCCCATTCGCCGACGAAGACCTTCGGGCCGGAGCGATCCATCTTGTCGTAGTGGCCCGAATCCCGCGCCATCGCCGCCGCCGAGCGGTAGAAGTGGTCGTCCAGCACGTCCATCGTGTGGCCCCGGACGCGGGTCGTGGCGATGAGCTGAAGCTTCGGGTATTTGGCCTTGATGGCGTCGTAAAACTGGGCGTAGCGGCCATCATAGCTGCCCGAATTGTCAAAGAAGTCCTCGTTGCCGATCTCCACATAGGAGAGCGGAAACGGGGCGGGGTGGCCGTCCCTGACGCGGCGCGCGCCCCAGGTCGTGTTCGCGCCGCCCGTGACGTACTCGATCTCGTCCAGCGCGTCCTGCACGAACGGGGTCAGGGCCGGGCCGGGGGCGGCGCGCTCGTGGTTCAGCGCGAAGCCGGCGAAGACAGCCAGGACGGGCTGCATGTGCAGGTCCTCGCACCATTCCAGCATCTCCAGCAGGCCCATGCCGTCCGTGGACCGGTAGCCCCAGGGACCTTGATGGCCGGGGCGCTGGTCAACGGGGCCGATCGTCTTCTTCCAGTCGAACCGCTCGGCGATCGTGTTGCCTTCCAAATAATTGCCGCCGGGCAGCCGCAGGAACGCGGGCTGCATGTCGTCCATCTTCTGCATCAGGTCAATGCGGCTGCCGTTGGGGCGGTCGTGGAAGGTCGGCGGCATCAGGGAGACCTGCGACAGCCAGACCGTGCCGGGGCAGGCCGCCGAAACGACGAAGCGGTTCGTCGTGGAGGGCGCCCCATTCCCGGTTTTCAGCGTGACCGTGTACGGCTTCCACGCGGGGCCGATGCCCGACACCTGGGCGGCGGCGTGGACCGTCGCGCCGTCGTTGCTCTCGATGTCCAGGGTCAGCGGCCCGGTGAAGTTGGGTTCGGCTTTCGCATAGAGGGAGGCGCGATAGGTGGTGTTGGGCTTAACGGGAATGCCCCAGTAGCCCTCGTTGGCGACACCCACCCGACGGGCGAGGGTCGTGACATCCAAACGCAGGGAGGTGGTTAGGGCGGTGGCATTGGAAGCGCTGCGGATGCTCTGAACGGGGTAGGAAGTCGTTGACTCATACAGGCTCAGATACTGCTCGATCCGCGCCTGTTCTTCGTCAACGTCCCGCGCGTCGCTCGGCTTCAGGTGATACTCGCTCGCCAGCGCCGCGAAGGTTTGACCAGACATCACCCGGCCCAAGATGGATCGAAAAGACATCCCGGCCAGCCAGGCGATCCGGGAAATGACGGCGATCTGGCCGAGGGAATAACCCTCGGCCATTGCCATCTGAAGGTCTTTATAATCGTATCTTGGGTCGCTGAGAAGGCTGTAATCGCCAGCCCCCCCGGTGACAGGCTGGGTAGTATCAAGGTTAATCGTCCCTGTCCCACCCCCGTCCTGCACAAGCGACCAGTGGGTGGGTGTCTTGGGATTGTCCTTGAAGGCGCGGTTCTGAATCAACTCACCGTACAGGCCGCCGTCATAGGAGTGGTTGATTTCCTCGGTCATCAGGCCGTAGAACGTGGGGCTGATCCTGACGCCGGGCTGGTCCACCTGGACAGTCAACTGGCCGGGGGCAGCGTGGACGCCGGCAGACACAGCGGCGGCAAGGAGCGCCGGGACGAACCAGGCGCGGAAGGATGATGCGAACGTCATGTGCGATGTATTCCTGTTGAGGCCCCGCCCTGAGCGGCGGGGCCTTCTCCCAGGGCTGAACCCCTGGGCTTTAGAAGGGCAAGCCCCCGCCTTCGCGGGCGAAGATTTCCGGCCTTATGCCCGCGAAGGCGGGGATTTGCTCTTTTACAGCCCCGCCGTTCAGGGCGGGGACACTTCCCACCCGCCCCTGGCCACGGCCTGCGCGAATGCCGCGTCGTCGAGCGACAGCCCGAAACCGGGCGCGTCGGGCACGGACACCCAGCCGTCTTCGAGGATGTAGCCGGAGGTGTCCACGCCGGGCGTCGCCGCTTCGTCCCACTCGACAAATGTAAACCCGCGCAAGGCGGGGGCGAGGTGGCACGAGACGTGGTTGCCGAGGTGGCCGCCGTAGTGGTGCGGGGCGGAGCGCGCGCCCCAGGCGTCAAGCTGCCGGCCCGTCTGGAGCCAGCGGGTGAAGCCGTGCCCGAAGATGTCGTACTGGACCACGTCCACCAGGCCCTCGCGCGCCCAGCGCAGCAGGGACGGCGACGCTTCCCCCTCGCCGTCGGCGACAAGGACGTCCAGCCCCTCCGCCCGAAGCCACTCTTGGAGGTCGCGGTACAAGACGGCGTCCTCGTGGAACGGCTCCTCCATCCAATGGATGCGGCAGTCACCCGCCGCGGCCAGAGCCTGCTTGGTCAGGTTCAGGTTCCAGCCGTTGTTGGCGTCCAGCAGCAGCGCGGCGTCCGGCCCGATGGCGGCGCGGACGGCGCGGGCGACGGCGATGTCGCGCCGCGTCCCTTCCTCCACCGGCATCCAGCGCGCCCCGCGCCCGACTTTCAGCTTGAAAGCGCGATGGCCGAGGTCATAGCCTGCCCGCGCCTCGGCGGCCATCAGCGCGGCGGCCTCGGCCTCATCGGTCAGGTGCAGGTCATCCAGGTACAGCGAAGTGTCGTAGCAGCGGACGCGCAGCGAGTCGGGGACGGCTGCCCCGACCGCTTCCGCCGCCAGGGCATAGACGGGACGGCCCGTGATTTGGCCCGCCAGGTCCCACAGCGGGTACTCAAACGCCAGCCACGGCTCCTGGACGCCCCCACCCTTTGCGAACAGATCGCTCAGGCTGCGCCCCAGCATCTCGGCGGCGCGCTCCCGGCTCGCCCAGCAGACGCCGAAGCCGGACGCGCCGCCCCGCGTCGTGATGCGTGCCAGGGGGACGCGCACGCGGTCGCCGTGCTCGCCCAAGCGGGCGTTGCTGCCCGCGAGGCGCGGGCGGCGGCCTTCGAGAACGCCCCAGGCGGCGGCAGTGATTGTGTCGTGCATCTTCATCTCAGCGTAATGACAATGGCGTGCGATCCCGTGGCCGTGGAAGGCACGGCGGGCCGCGCGAGCGGCTTGCCGTCATACAGGAAGCGCGCGATGCGGCTGCCGCTTCCGTTCAGAGCAATGGCGAGCACGGCGGAGCGGTAGCGAACGCCGGTCAATCGCACCGCTCCCCACTCCGTCGGCAGCGTGGGCGAGAACAGCAGCGACTTCGGCTCAAACCTCATGCCGAACAGCCCGGAGTAGATCATCCGCAGGTAGGCCGTCGCCGACCAGGTCTGGTCCGGCTGCGAGGGCCAGTGGCTGCCTGTCTGCCAGCCGCCGTCGGGAACGCCGGTCGTCGCATTGTAAACTTCAAAGAACCGATGATCGCTCGCCAGGGCAAGGAGGGCGGCGTTCTCGACCTCGTCCCGGTAGAGATCGGTCCGGCCCGCCCGCGCAGGCGAACATCCCGTTGACCGGCGGCGTCTGCGCCGGAACAGGGTGCGAGCTAACGGCACTGAAGACAACCATTCCCAGGCCGGCGAAGGCGGCAGCCAGAGCCGTCATTTTCTTCGAGGCGTTCATTGCCCTGTTCCCTTTGTTGCTGCTGTCTTCTGCGAAGCCGGGCAGAACCCCGTGGGCCGCCCTCAGTGATAGACCTCGAAGCTGAACAGGGAGTAGCCGAACTGCGTCCCGCGCTTGGCGCCGTACATCCGCACGAAGCGCGCGGGCGTGGGCGCGAACTTGATCTGCTCTTCGCCGCCCTCGCCTTCCGTCGTGGCGTACACGTCGGCCCAGGTCTTGCCGTCGAGGCTGACCTGCACACTGTAAGCGGAGGCATAAGCCGCCTCCCAGTACAGCAGGACATGGCTGATCGAGGTGACTTTGCCTAAGTCCACCGCGATCCACTGCGGGTCGCTCGAGGCGCTGCTCCAGCGCGTCGTGTCGTCGCCGTCCACGGCGTTGGCCGGGGGGACATCCGGGCGGTTCTCCGTGGAGGAAACCGTGACGGGACGGCCCTGGGCGAGATCCTGCTCCGTGCGGGCTGGCCCCGTGGGGGCAGGCTGGGACGTGCCCAGGAAGGGGATCGCTTCGGTGAAATCCGACGTCAGCCGCAGCCGCGCCTGCTGCCGGATGTCGCGGGAGGACGCGCCGATTTGAATGTCGTACTCGCCGGCATCCGCCTTCCACTGCTTGCCGGGCACATCGCAGTAGGACAAAGCGCGCGGGGCAAGCTGGAATTGGACGGTCTTCGTCTCGCCGGGCTGGAGGTCAACTTTCGCGAAGTTCTTTAGCTCGCGCACGGGCTTGTCTATCTTCGGATGCGGGTCGTGGACGTACAGCTCGACGACCTCGGCCCCGGCGCGGCGGCCCGTGTTGGTGACATCTAAACTTGCCGTGACCGCGCCGTCCGGCGCAAGCGAGTCTTGCGAGAGGGTCAGGGGGCCGTAGCGGAACGTGGTGTAGGATAGGCCGTAGCCGAACGGGAACAGCGGCGCGATCTTCGCCTTGTCAAAGTGACGATAGCCGACGTAGATGCCTTCCGTATAGTAGACCTGGCCCCTCGTGCCGGGGAAGTGGCCGAAGTCGGGGTAGTCCTCGCGCCGGGCGGCCAGGGTGTCCGGCAGCTTGCCGGACGGGTTGACATCGCCGAACAAGATGGCGGCCAGCGCGTGCCCGCCCTCCTGGCCGGGGAACCAGGTCTCGACCAATCCAGGCACGCGGTTCAGCCAGCGTGTCATGGTGACCGGCGTGCCGTTGTTGAGGACGACGATGGTCCTTTTGTTCGCGGCGGCGACCGCCTGAATCAAGCCGTCCTGGTCGCCGGGCAGATCCATGGAGGGCCGGTCCTGCCCTTCGCCCTCGGTTCCCTCGGTGCTGACGCAAACGACGGCGACGTCCGATCTGCGGGCCGCCTCCACGGCCTCGGTGAAGCGTGCTGTGCCGGGGACGATCCAGTTCAGAGCGGCGACGGCCAGCCCCGCGGCCTGGTAATACTCAACGCGCAGATCATAGGCGCGCCCCGCGACCAGGTCCACCGCCACGTTCTGCGGGGAGGCTGCGCTGTCAATCCAGTGGTCCACCAGCCGCTTGCCGTCCAGGAACAGGCGGCAGCCGTCGTCCGCCGTCAGCGACAGCGCGTACCGGCCCGTCTTGGGCGCGACCAGCTTGCCGGTCCAGCGGACGCTGAAATTGGTGCGCGGCAGGCCGGGGGCCGGGAAGGTCGTGTTCCAATCGTTCTGAATCTGGGCGTCGGTGCGGACCAGGGCGGGCGTCCCGGTCAGATTCCGGTTGGTGAAATACTCCGCCCGCAGGCCGGTCCCGGACCCGTCGGGTCGAAGAAAGGCGGGGGCGGGGATGGGCGCCCCGGTCTGCGTCCCGCGCGCGTAGTTGACGGCGACTTCCGGCCCCACCTCCTGCTGGATGCCCTCCAGCGGGTTGATGGAGTAGAAGGGCGTCAGGCCGGGGCTGCCCGCCGCGCCGTACTGCATGTCCACAGCGGCGGGGCCGATGACGGCGACCGAGCGGATCCGGTCCGCGTCCAGCGGCAGGAGGTTCCCCTGGTTTTTCAGCAGGACGATCCCCTGGGAGGCGGCTTGGAACGTCAACTGCTGATGCTCCGGGGAATTGACGAGGGCATGGTTGGGCGTGCGCGGCCCGTCGAGCAGGCCGACGCGGAGGATCGCGCGCAGGATGCGGTGGACATTCTCGTCTATCTGCGCCTGCATGGTCTGCCCCCGGTTCAGGGCGCGCGCGACGTTCTTGGGGGCCAGCTGGCCAGGGCCGGGCATTTCCAGGTCGTTGCCGGCGTTGATGACGCGGGCGGTCTCATGGACTGCGCCCCAGTCGGACATGACCATGCCGTCCCAACCCCACCCCTTTTTGAGCACCTCCGTCAGCAGGTACTCGTTGGCGGTCGCGTGGGGGCCGTTGATCCGGTTGTAGGAGGACATCAGAGTCCAGGCGTGTCCTTCCGTGGCGCCGGCCTCAAAGGCAGGCAGGTAAATCTCGCGCAGGGCGCGCTCATCCACATGGACGTTGACCTCGCCCCGGTCCACCTCCTCGTTGTTGCAGGCATAGTGCTTGATGCAGGCGGCCGTGCCGACGCTCTGCATCCCCTGGATGTAGCCGACGGCCAGGCGGCCCGCCAGGAACGGGTCCTCGCTGAAATACTCGCCGTTGCGTCCCCCCAGCGGCGAGCGGTGGATGTTGACGGCGGGGCCGAGCAGCACCTGGACGCCCGTCCCTTTGTTCTGCGCCTCCTGCCCGATGGCCGCGCCGATGCGCCCGACCAGTTCCGGATCCCAGGTGGAGGCCATGGTAGCGCCGGCAGGGAACAGGGTGGCGGGGCCGAGCGTGCCTTCCATGCCGCCCCGGACACCCTGCCCGGCGTCCGCCATGGCCATGGCGGGGACGCCCAGGCGGGGGATGGCATTGGTGGTGAAGGCCGTGCCGGTGAGCAGACTGAGCTTTTCGTCTTGGGTAAGACGCCCGAACAGGTCATTGACGCGCGCCTCCAGCGGCGCTTTCGAGTCTTGATAGACGGGCGTCGCCGCTTGTCCGAAGGCCGAGGAGGCGCATGTGAAGGCGGCGAATGCGGCAAGCAGAGCTTTGAAGAGACGAGTTTTGTTCAGGGGCATGGGAAAGACCTTACGGCGCACGAGCCTAGACGGGGGTGACAACGTGCGGGAGAGAGTATGTATTGCTATTAACGCTTGATGTGAAATCAAATTAGGCTGTCTTTGGCCGATTGGTCCGAATAAAGGAACCGAAGGCTCCGCCGACAAACCATAAAGAAACCCTTTGGCGAGGTGCTTTATGAACATGCCGACGGATGCCTTCTTGACCACATTATACACCATCGTGGACGACTGGTATCAACACAACGCCCCGCGCCTGCTGGCGGGCAAAGCGGGCAAGAAGCCGCTGTTCTCGGACAGCGAGGTCATCACGCTGTCCATCGCCCAGCACTGGCTGGGCGTCCCGGACGAGCGCGAGTTCCTGCGCCTTGTGAAGAACAACTTCCTGCCTCTGTTCCCGCGCCTGGTCAGCCAGGGTCAGTTCAACCGGCGGGTGCGTAACCTCTGCTGGATGACTGACCGGATGCGTCAGCATCTCGTCGAGAGGATGGGCATCGCGGACACGCCCTGCCAACTCATCGACGGCACGCCCGTCCAGGTGCGCCACTGGCGACGCTTCGGCAAGGGACACCTGCGTCTGCCCGAGGCCGCGCTGGGCTACTGCGCGGCCAAGAAGGAGACCTTCTACGGCTTCCGCCTGCTGGCGGTGACTACGCTCGACGGCATCATCGTGGGCTGGGACCTGTTCGCCGCCAACGCCGACGAGCGCGAGGCGGCCCAGGACCTGCTTGAACACTGCCGGGACTTGTCCGTGTTGGGTGACAAAGTTGGGTGACAAAGGCTTTTTGGACCAGAAGCGCCAAGCGGTCTTACAGGAAGATCAAGGGCTGCTGCTGCTGACGCCCAAGCGCAAGAACCAGCAGGAGCAGAACCCGCGCGCCTGGGACGCCCTGATGAACCGGACACGGCGGCTGATCGAGACGACGTTCGCTCAGGCCAAGGGCGTGTTCGGCCTGGAGAGGCCGGGGGCCAGGAGCGTGTGGGGCATCCTGAGCCGGGTGATCGCCAAGATCACGGGCTTGACCCTCGCGGCCAAGTACAACCGGGAGCAGGGACACTCGCCGCTCAGACTGGCGGAGTTCTCGTTTTAGGCGATGAACATACCAAATCATTTCACATCAAGCGTTATTATAGAAGCGGACGCGGCGGTTGTCAAGTAGGGGGAGGCAATACAGAAGGGCGCAGCGGAAGGAAGGGCGAACACGAGGTTCGGCCTTACGAATCATCCGAAGCCCCGCAGGAGCGGCCCATCCGGGTAGACCCAGCCTTCAGGCCGGGTCAGAGCGCTGTGCAAAAGTCTATTGTGCCGCGAACAGCGGCCTCAGCAGGGGAGCCAGCCGCTGCGCGACCTTCATATGGCCCGCCTCGGTGGGATGGACGCCGTCCACGAAGTCGCTCTTTCCCAGCCAGCCGGTCGTGTCTATGTCATCGTGATCCTGCCTTCGGGTCGTCGTTACCTCCCCGCAGCGCGCAGGGCGCCGGTCGCGCGCAGGGTGAAGGCCCCGGAAAGGGGCTTGCCAGGCGTCGCCCGAATCTCATGGTCGGCGACCCAGGAGCCGCTTAGTCCCTGCGGGCCGGCGACCTCCTCGCTGGCGAACAGTGTCACACCCTGAGCGCCGGGCTGCGCGCGGGCGATCAGCGGCGTGTCCGAGGCCAGCAGCGCCAGGCCCGCCCCGGACGTGTCCGTGAGCGTCATCCAGTGCAGGCCCCGCTTGGAGGCGCGGAACAGGGTGTCGCCCGCGCGGGCCGCACCGGTCGGCTCGCCCAGGTGGCCGGCGGGATAGGCCGTGAAGTACGAGTCACGCCACCAGCGCATTTGCGAATAAGCCGGCGGCACGGACAGCTTCAGACCCGCTTCCCACAGGCGCTTGTCCGCCGCCGTCCAGTCCAAGCTCCAATGCACGGCGAGGGTCGCGTCGGGCCGGACATCATAAGTGCTGGTCAACTGGCCCAGCGTTTCGCCTGCCGCCGCCGCGCGGACGCGGCTGGTGACGACGACGCGGACGCTGCCGTCCGGCTGGGGCCGCGCCATGACGCTCGCATTGTCGGTGATGGGCGGCTGGGCGGCGTGATAATAGTCCCTCTCATTCCCCGCCTTCGCCTCGCCCAAGTTCAGCACCGGCCCGCCCGTCAGCACGTCATGCCCGCCGACGCGCCAGGAGCGGATGCCGCCGGTCTGCTTGTCAAACGCGATCTGCTGGAGCGAGCTGCTCAGGGTCAGCGCATCCAGCGCATCCTGGACCGTCAGCGCGCCGCCGCCGATCAGAGCGGCAGGCGGGGCGGGGGCCGGGGCGCCCGCGACCGCCAGGTTAGCCGCCGAGACGAGGCCGCCGTCCGCGTGGTTGAACTCCAAGCGCAGGGCGGTCATCCCAGCGGAGGCCGGAAAGCTCGCCATGACCGTCCCCATCGGCGCGCAGGCGACGTGGACGACGCCGCTCCGCAAGACTGTATTCCCATCGAGGGCCGTCCAGCGGCAGGTCAGCTCCTTCAGGTCGGTGAACGAGTAGTGGTTCGTGAGCGGTACGGCGCAGACACCGCCCGCAGGGCTGACCGTGCGCGTCCCGACCACGACCGGGCTGTAGGCCATCTTCACGATCCACCACTCCGGCTTGAGGACGCGGTAGGCGCTCACGATGCCCTTGTTGTTCTCCTGGCGCAGATGGTCCTGGCCGTAGTAGAAGTCGCGCGTGTGGTTCGGGTTCTTGTCGGCGATGCCCTGGCTCTGCCACTCCCAGATAAACGAGCCGAGAATGTTCGGCGCTTTCCACAGCTTGTCCCACGTCTTGATCAGTGTCTCGGACCATAGATCGGATGCGCCGGGGTCATACTCCTGGACTTCTTTCTCATAGAACGTGTGCGGATGCTCGGTGATGTTTGCGCCCCATTTCGTGTTTCTGGCGAAGCGATCAATCGAATCCGGGCTAGGATAGTGGTCGTCCTGCCAGAGTTGGCCTTTCATGCTGTCGGGGTTTTGCCCCGAGACGAACGCTGGGCGGCTCGGATCGGCGCGATTTACTAGATCAATTGCCTGCTGCGAGTCCGGCCCGGCGGGGTTCTCGTTGCCCAGGCTCCAGGCCAGGACGCAGGGCCGATTTTTGTCGCGCGCCACGGTTTCTTGGGCGCGCTGGAGCAGAAACGGCGCATACGCGGGGTCTTTGACCTTGTCGCCGATCCAGCAGTAAGGGACTTCGTCCAGGATGTAGACGCCCTGCTCCTCGCACAGCTCCAAGAACCGCGCGGCGTGGTTGTAATGGCTGGTGCGGATGGCGTTGATGTTGGCGGCTTTGATCAGAGCCAGGTCTTTGTTCCACTCCGTATCCGTGAGCGCGAAGCCCTTGTCAGCCCAGAAGTCGTGCCGACAGACGCCGGTGCATTTGATGGGCTTGCCGTTCCACAGGACGACGTTGTTTTTGACCTCGATCTGCCGGAACCCGAAGCGCTGCTCGACGCGCTCGACAGGCCGGCCGCCGCGCGTGAGCTGAAGCACCAGGTAATAGAGGTTCGGCTTCTCCGCCGACCAGAGTTTGGGCGCTCGGACGGGGGCGCTGAGGGCGACGGTCGCGGTCCCGTCCGCTCCGACGCGGCCCTGGCCGGCCATTTGCACCGCCGTCGGCTGCCCGTCCGTGCGGACCAGCCGCCCGATCACGGCGACCGCCTCGCCGGGCGTCCCCATCACCTGCACCGAGGCTGTCAGAGTCGCGTCCCGGTAATCCGGGGCCAGAGGCGTCCGCACCGTGATGTCGTGAATGTGTGTCTGCGGGACGGCGATGAGGGACGTGTCGCGGTAGATGCCGCCCATCGTCTGGAAGTCGCCCGTCTCGCAGTCGTCCGAGGGCGTGGTCTTGGAGACGCGCACGGCAAATAGGTTCGCCTGACCCGGCTTCACCAGGCCCGTCAGGTCCACGTCAAAGGCGGTGTATCCGCTCTCGTGGTATCCGGCCTTTTGCCCGTTGACGAAGACCTCCGCCCCGTCCAGCGCGCCGTCAAAGTGCCAGTAGATTCGTTTCCCTGTCCACGCCGCCGGCACGACGACCGAGCGCCGGTACAGGCCGACGGTGTTGTCCACGGAATTATAGGTCGGGATCGAGTAGCCCAGCATCTCCCAGTTGGAGGGCACGGGAATCTTGTCCCACCCCCCGTCGGCATAGCCGGGCTTGGCGAAGGAGTCGTCCGAAGCTGTCACGGGGACAGGCTTGGGCGCGGGCGGATGCCACATAACTTCCTGCCCGTTCTGCTCGATCTGGATTTGACATTCTCGAATCGAGGCCCAGCTCCCCTGGCTGCCGGTGACGGTGACGCGCACGAAGCGGGCCATACCCGGCGTCAGGGGCACGGGGCCATCGCCGATGCCCGGCGCGGCGGTCTCGTCGGCCAGCGTCTGCCAGCGCTTGCTGTCCAGACTGGCTTCGATCCGGCACTGGTAGCGCTCCGTGGGCCGTTCCCAGGCCAGGGTGATGCCGGTGACGCGGCGCGCCTGCCCCAAGTCCGCCTGGAGCGACTGCGGGAAATCGGGTCCGTCCGCGCACCAGCGAGTCTCGGGATTGCCGTCGAAGGCGTTGCGCGGCGGGTTGACATCCTGATGGCTGGACGCCTCGATCCCGTTCTCGTCCGCCGCGCCGGGGACAAAGCGGCCCGCGACGATGCTCCCGTGCGTCAATCGGAAGCGCCAGGTCCCGGTCATCGGCAGGTTCCAGGGGTTCTGCGCCCGCAGCCGGTTCGGCGGCAGCGGGCTTGCCGCCGGCAGCGGCAGGGGCACGGTCGCCGGGGAGACTCGCCCGACATCCTGAGCCGTGGACCGGATTGCCAACGTCGGCAAGAGAAGAATAGGCAGGAGAAGAGGTAACGGTCGATTTCTGGTCATCGTCATCCTTTCGTGAAGGCGCCACCGGCAGCACAACAGTGTACCAAGCAGGTTGGTCACTTGCCCGATGCCGCTATCATACCTCATTCTTGGAACCAAAATATAGAGCGGGGCAACTTTGGCTGCAATTCAACACCGGCAAAGGCCGCCGGCGGGAGCGCTGGGGGATTAATGTATGGAATTATTGGGCGTGATTCGGTATGATATACCAAAGCGAGTAATCTGACGGCCTTTCTCGCCGGCCGGAACGACCTCTCACAGAGCAAGCCAGACGTATGACATCCAATCCGCCCGAATCTTTGGCCGAAACCGACCCGACCACCCGGCTGCGTACATCGGAGCGCGTGGCCGGCATCCTCTCTGACCGGATACGGTCCGGGTTGTACCGCGCTGGGGACCCGCTCCCGACGGAGCGGACGCTGGCCGCTGACCTGGGGGTACACCGGCGCTCGGTGCGGACGGCCATTGACCACCTGGTCCGGGACGGCTTAGTTTCCCAGCGTCCCAACTGCCGCCCGACCGTGGGCACGTCCTCCCCTACTGCGGGTGGGGAGCCGGCCCGCAGAACGACGGAGAGAACGACGGAACGGGTGGGCCGCAGGCTGACTTCCCGGATCTCGACCTCGAACCTGATCGCCCTGCTCATGTGGCACGGCGGCGGGCCGCTGGAGCACGCCGGCACATCGCAGCAGCGAATCTTCTGGGGCATGAACCAGTCGCTGACGAAACTAGGATACCACGCAGTGTTCCTGGACCTGGGCGAACGGATCGGATCGGAAGAGGAGAATGCAACACGGGAGGCCGCACACCTGCGCTACATCCATAATCAGGGCTTCGGCGGGGCGCTCTTCTACCCCTATGCGTACCGGCAGAACAGCGATCTGGTGCGGGAAGTCAGCCGCAGTGTCCCGCTCGTTCTGCTCGACCGGAAGATCCCCGGCGTCGATGTGGATTTCGTGGGGGTTGAGAACCGCGGGGCGCTGTCCGAGATCACGCGGCACCTAATCGCGGAAGGACACCGCCGGATCGTCCATGTCACACGCAGCGAGCCGATTCAGTCCGTCCAAGACCGCGTCCAGGGCTACCTCGACGCGATGCGGAGCGTGAACGGCGCCGATACGGCGGAGATGATCCTGCATGTGCCGCCCTATGGCGATGACAACGACCGTTCCTGGACTGTCGTGGATGCTGTTTTCCGCCTGCCGAAAGAGAACCGCCCGACGGCGGCGGTATGCTTCACGGACTATATGGCAGTCGGTCTTGCACAGCGCCTCGAATACCTCGGCCTCTCGACTCCCGGAGACGTGGCGCTGACGGGATTCGACAATATCGTCACCGCCCTCCCGAACGGCATGGGCCTGACGACGGCGGCACAGCCCTACGAGGAGATCGGCATCCAGGCCGTGGAGCTGCTGATGCGCCGCATCAAGGACCGTCATGCGCCGCCGAAGTCCGTGGAACTGCCCGTGCCGCTGATCGCGAGGGCGAGCAGCACGTCCTGAGCCCTGTGCTGAGACACATGGCACCAAACGGTCAGTCTCGTGCGTCAGTGTACCAAAAATAATTTATTGTTCCTCTTGACATTGGTGCCAGAATGTGTTATTCTGCTGGTACATTTTCGGCGAGGCGGACCGCCCTGTTTGGAACCATGCTCTATAGTAACCCAAACCGTTGCCTTTAAATGTACCATCCAAAGAGAGGGTCTGAATCATGCACCGTTGTGGGAAGTCCAGAGGTTTCACGCTCATCGAGCTGCTCGTCGTGATTGCCATTATTGCCATTCTTGCCGCCATCCTGTTTCCGGTCTTCCAGAAGGTGCGCGAGAACGCCCGCCGCGCCTCCTGCCAGTCCAACCTCAAGCAACTCGGCCTGGCCGAGATCCAGTACACGCAGGACTACGACGAGACATACACCGGCGCCTGGCGCCCGTTTTCGGACACGGATGGCAACCGAGTCCACTGGCCGGAGATGCTCTACCCGTTCACCAAGAGCACTGGTGTCTTCCAGTGCCCGGACATCACCCCTTACCGCTACACCAACGACGGCGGCAACAACTGCAATACAACCCGATCGGCTGCGGCGGGATCACTGCCAGTGGTTTTGGTCCGGGCATCACGACCTACGCCTACAACGCGATCATCGACAATCGCGACGGCGACCCCAGCAACAAAATCGGCGTCGGGCATGTTGGGCAGGATCGCGCACAGGATCAGCTTTCCCTCTTTACTTCACCCTCGGAAACCCTGATGCTGACGGAAGGCAACAATCGGACTTTCAACAGCACCAAGCCTCCCGGCATCGCGGGAGAAGACAATGTCTGGACGACTCGCTCCACCGACATCGTCGGCACCTTCTACACCGGCGACAACAAGTCCACATGGAGCGGCGTTCTGAATCTGCCTTACACGCCGGGCAAGGTCCATAACAACGGGGACGGCAGCAACGCCCTGTTCTACGACGGGCACGTCAAGTACCTGAAGAGCACCCGCTACCCGACCGACGGCTCCCCGTACTACTGGTACGTCAACAAGGACCTCTGCAAGTAGCCATGCCTAAGGCGCATCCCTTGACACAGGCCCCCGCGCGCCGCCCCTCTCCTCGAAGGGGCGGGGCGGTGCTTTTGGCCATCCTGCTGCTCTGCGCGCTAGGGGGCGCCGTCACGCTGCCCGGCATGTGGCGCGAGACCGAGCGCCGGGAGGCATACCTGCCGCAGCTCGAGGCGCAGGCGGCCCGCGACCCCTCAGACGGCGCCCTGCTCGCGCTGGTGGGCGCGGGCCGCCTGGCGGCGGGCGAGAACGCCGGGGCCGCCGACGCCTTGCGGCAGGCCATCGCGGGCGGCGAATCGGAGGAGGCGGTCTGGCAGGCGCTGGCGGCGGCGACCGCCGCCACGGGCGACCGGGCGCGTGCCGTGGCGGACCTGCGGCTGGGGCTGAAGGCGCTGCCCTCCTCCGCCGTCCTGCAAGGCGCGCTGGCGCAGGCGCGGGCCGCGGGGGCGGACGCGCCGCCCGCCGCGCTGGCCCGCGCCATCGACCCGCAGGGGCCGGCCCTGCTCAGGGAGCGCTACGCGGCGGGCAGCCGGTTGAACGGCCTGGCGGAGTGGTGGGGGCGGCGTCACCCCACCCAAAGCGGCTTCGCGACGCGGCAGGCGTGGGCCTCGGAGCGCCCCGGCGACGCCCAGGCGCAGCGGCTGTGGGGCGAGGCGCTGCTGCGGGACCGGCGCGTCCCGGAGGCGGGCGCGGCCCTATCCCTGGCCCTGTCGCTCGCCCCGGAGTCCCCGGAGACGAACCTGGCCGTGGCCCGCTACCTCGCCCAGAGCGGCGACACGTCCAAGGCGGCCCTTCAGTACCTCGCCTGCCTGAAGCTGCGCCCGGACTGGCTGCCCGCCCTACTCGGCTTCGGCGAGGCCTCGCTGGCGAACGGGCTGGTCCCTTATGCCGCCGCCGCCTACGCGCGCGCCACGGAAGTCGCGCCCCGGTCCGCCGACGCCTGGATCGGGCTAGGCGACACTCAGCTCAAGCGGGGCGTTGATTTCGATCAGGCCCTGGCGGCTTTCAGGAGCGCCGCCCGCATCGCCCCGGCGCGGACCGATTACTTCGATGCCTACGCGGACGCCCTGCGTCGCGGCGGGCGCGCGCCCGAGGCTGAGGCACGGACGCGCCGCCGGCTCCAGGCGGCGCCCGAAGACGCCCTGGCGCATTACCTGCTCGGCCTGATCCTGCACGATTCGGACCCCACCCCCGCCCGCGTTGCCGAAGCCGAGGCGCAGGTCCGGGAGGCCCTGCGCCTCAGCCCCCACAACCCTTTGGCGGACATCCTCCTCGGCCAGATCCTGCGCGACAGGGGCCAGACTGCGGAAGCCCTCCGGCTGTTCCACGAGGCCCTGGCGCAGACGCCCTATGATCAGAGTCTCCTGTTCCTGGTGGCCCGCACCGCCCAGCAGGCGGGAAGGACGGAGGAAGCCGCCCAGGCTTCGGCGCGGGCGGCGGCCCTGTACGCGGCCCAGCAGCGCGCGGCGGTTCTGGCGGACCAGGCGCGGCGGACGCCGATGGACCTGGCGGTGCATCGGGAGCTTGCGGATTTGTACGCGCGGAGCGGCCAGCCGGGGAAGGCGCGGCAGGAGGCGGACATGGCGCGGCTCCTGCGGGCGGACCCGCAGGGGACGGCGCGGCAGATGGGCGGCTTCGACGCGGCGGTGCAGGCGGCACTTTCAGGGCGCTAGCGGGAGCCCTGCGCTGAGGGGCAAAGTCCTGGAATGTATCTCAGAGTGAACCCGCCGCGCAGGAAACCGAGCCTGAAAACCCGAAGGCCAAGCCGCCACCGATCTGGAACGTGCCTGACCCGCTCTGGGAACTCATCGGGAAGTGCCACTACGGCGCCCACAGTGCGACTACGGCGCCCACATGCAGCGGCAGATGAATCAGTTTAACCGGCAGACCCCGCCTGCCTCCGGCCCGTCTCAGTCAGGCCGTCCCACGCCTCCCTAACGGCACAAGGCAACCCTGTTTTATTGCTCCTCCCTGCCACCTTCGCCGCTTGCCTTCGCGCCCGAACTTCTGTATAATGGCGGCATGAAAGCCATTACTTTTCCCCGCGTCATGCACGGGGGCGATTACAACCTGGAGCAGTGGCCCGCCGAGATTTGGGACGAGGATGTCCGGCTGATGCGGGAGGCGCACGTCAACGTCGCCACCCTGCCCATCTTCGGCTGGGACAACCCCTACCCCGTCACCGTGCCGCTGCCCGACGCCGCCCACAGCGACCTGCTGACAGGCCGCATCCTCTCCGACGAGGTGGCGATAGAGA
>JAABUU010000420.1_pt1 | contig 97154 bp, 114 predicted proteins | sample 5559301 | NCBI WGS metagenome assembly JAABUU01 (sample SAMN10711884, study PRJNA513360) | rock metagenome | isolation source: Antarctica rocks | place: Antarctica: Victoria Land, Richard Nunatak white | reverse complement strand
TAGATCTGCAAGCGCTGCCTCAATTGAAGCCATATTGAATTTGTAATTGATTTTTGAAGAAAGATGAAAGTAGTAAAGTGGGGTGTGCACGGGACCGGAACGTGCATCGGGCCGGGAATACTCCTAACCTAAATTCGGATATTCTCGGCAAATACCCATTTTGACCCACAAAACTTGAGATATTGTCCATCAGCTCTGTACTTCTCGTAAGATAGACTCGTAAGTGAACAGAAATCAAAAAAATGAAGTCGTTTCACAAGGCTATCAAGTAAATTAGTTCAATAGCTCAAAATTCTAAGAATTTAATTGCCACTCACGACTCGAACCCTCAACCTTGTCTTTAACCGTAGCAACAGCACCTTAGGTAGGCAGCAGTAGGAGAGACACGCGCTACCATTGCGCCAGCGAAACGATCGTTGTTTCGGAGTCTGAGTAAAAAAATAGAGTATCTTGCATTTTCTCTATACATTTTGTTCCGTCTGATCTTTCAACTCATGTTTCTACGGGCATCACCCCTAGTATACCACACGATACGTAGACGCTATTCGGCAACACCATACGAGACTTCTCTGCCATCTCAGCGAGGTTTTATATAGCTGAGCCGAAAACAGTGAGATATCTTCATTACCAGGACGGTTCCAGTGACTTTCTCTCCTATACACTTGTGCAAGGCCAGCTACGGGAGTCACCAGTACGTGATGCTGACTACGAACCTTGTACATAGTTGGAATAGTCCAGAGATATTATGAACTGGTCACTAGTAGCTTTGATCCAAAGTTTCATTGAATGAATCATGTATTGTTTAATACAACAGATAGGAACATCGGTCCTGTGGCCGAAACGGCTAAAAAGGGGCCGCTTCTCGCCACGTATGGGAGGGAGACTGTCTCAATCGAAAGACGCAAAGATTTCATTAACACTTGGGCTTCTTGAAGGTGAGCCTCTTGGTGGTGGGCTCCTTGAAGGTGGGCTTCTCGAAGGTGGACTGTTGGGGTTTAATGGTGCTTCGTGTTCATGGAGTGGTTCTGGAAGCCATCCTCTGTCGCCCCACACCGGCTCATGCATAGCATCTCCAGAGCCAACGTCGGCAAGGTAAAGCGGGCTTTCAGATCCCTTGACCTCTTCATCCACAGCTATGCAAACCGCGATGACATAAGGCCCATCATGACTAATACTCAACTCGGCCATCTGCCTATCCTCCATCTTGACGAGTCGTTTCCTCAAAACAAAGCCCTTCGTACCCGGACCTCGTCCGGGTATGAAGGTACCATCGACCAACTGTCCAGAAACTGTCTGTGAGGATCCTGCTGGCATGGCTCCATCTGGTCTTTCTGATGAATACCCCATTAGTCCCCGTGACACGGCCACCTGGGGATCCATTAGGACATATTGCGGCACTGGGTCGACAAGTAAGAAAGGCTTAGGCCCCGGGCTGGGGCTGGGGCTCGGTTCGGACAGTGTACCCGGTGGCGTAACGGGCGGAACGATGGATATATCCCTAAAGTAGAGTTTGCGGTGACGGTGTGCTTTGATCGCAGCTTCTTTCGCGGCCCATCTGGAGTATTGAGATCAGTGATTTCCGGACGGTTGTACCATAAGGTAGATGTTAGAAGCAGTGTTCTTACCTTCCTGATAAAAACCGTGCCAAGCTAGTGATCAGAGGGGAAACAAGGCGAGGGTCTGATTGGTCATTCAAACGTGATGGAATCTGCTCCGAAACATTGGGTAATGATAACTTGGGCTCAGATGTGAGCTCGCTTGAGGCTTGCCCTTGCGTGCGTTCGCAAGTCATGTTGACCCTTCTGTAAATCGAGGGCCACTCCAACCGCGTGAAAACCTTTCTCGCCCACTGGTTAAACTGGTCTCCGTCTTCCAAGATTTTGAGTATACGTGTAGATCGACAAGCATCCACGCCGACGCAGAAAGGAAAGGGGAATGGTCTGGGCGGCATTTACGTCTCGGTTTGGGCGGAGTCAACCAAGAAAGCGAGGAGCTACAGTATATGTTTATTCTCATGTGGGGGGGGGTAAGTTCTCCATCTGGTATAGCGCAATCGTTCGGGTTGGAAAGGCTGCGAGACCACCCGTTGCTCTCTCTCAAGTTGCTGCTGTTGGTGCTAATACTAAATGAGCACGTACCCTTTTGAATTCGAGCTTTGATATCGAAGGTACCTTATGTTAGTAAGTCTGGAAAGGAGATATGGGTAGTGGCAAACAAAGACTGGCAGACCAATGCGTACACAACACAGGATTAATGGGACTGCACCCTTCCAGTCTAGTCAGACGAGTTCGAAGAGCGACAATGACAGTATTTTTTACGTTTCTCACTTTACTGAGAAATCAAGGTAATAAGATGAGTGGATGACTTACAGTGCCAATTGGACGCGTTTCTCTGATTTGGATGGTAATGGTCATGAGAACCTGAGGCAAGAAAAGCTCAGATTTAAGGTTTAGATTAGAATATGGGATCTGGAATTATCTTGGCACGTGCCTGGCCTTTTCAGTTCAAGACAACAATTGTGGGCATGACTAAGGTACAGTAGGGACCTTAGACTGAGCTTGTCTCTAGAGCAGTTCGGTACATCAGTGTTGGGCTGTTGGCGAAGGTTTGAGGGATGGCAGCACCCCCACAAGGGAGTATTTAAAGGTATCGGAAGTCTAGGGTATCAATGTTCCGAAACAAAGGAAAGCAACGAGAGTGCCCTTCCCCTCTCTCAGGATGTTTCATTTGTTTCCTTGATTCTAGCCTCCGCTATATCGATAATAGCAGTTCTGATCTCAAGCACTCCAAGCACCCATCTCCTCCCTTCGCTCCTATTCGTCATCGCTGAGCAAGGGCTGCCGTTCGCTGTCCCAACTCATAACGGAACCTTCGCGCCGGAAGGTCAACTCCTTGCCGAACATGGCCGGAATCGAAACCGCAAGCGAAACCACCATAAGGATCGACATAACAACGAAAGCGAAGATCCACTGAAGAGCAATGGTCTTGATATTCAATTGGTGGACAGCGAGTGCTAGATTTCTTATTATGAGCCAGAAATTCATACTGAGAGCAGAACACCAAGACAAATCTTACCGAGCGAGAGCCACGACATCTCAAACCCAATGGTATAATCACCAAAAATGACTAAGAAGTACAACCCGTATACCAAGATTGACCAAACAGCTACATTTGCAATGACTTTTGCAGCTACGTCACACGCATTGACCATAGCAGCCCCATTAGACAGCATCGCCACGAAGGTCCAAGCCAGTGGCCCAGAGCTTACGGGGATGTGAATGACTGTGAGATTCGGGATCAGCATTTATTTCCCTTTCGTGGCAGAACGATAGGTCTTGAAACATGTCTACAGATTATCTACATGAGACGAACTTTGCGTGCCAGTAAACCAAAGGAGGATTGACCCGAGAATATGCTTACATGGAGGTGTAGCCCGGTGACGGAAGTACAGGATTGTCAGGTTGAGAAAATTCATGACCACCATGATCTCAGCGATCCAGAATTGAGAATTGACCCACAGCATGACGAAGGCTGATTGAAAGAGGTTGTTGAAGATGAAGTGGCTACCGACATTCGCTGCAGCGTTGGCCCAATCCATGTTACTCGAGAAGAGGTGCCAAATGTAGCCCGCTTGAAGGACTAGGAGAGCAATCCTATGCAGCTTTGATCAGTTCAGGCTATCTCAGACGTACCTGGGGCGTACCAATATATGTTTGTGATGAGTGGATCGAGAGAGAATGGCGTCGGACGGGCCCTGTTCTGTTGCCATATGGTAGCTTGATTCCAGGGGCCTCCAAAGCAATTCAGAATACTAAGCGCCAGTACCATAAGCCAGCTCAGGATTGTGAGTGCTCTGTAGACATTCAGAGAGCGTTTGTCGTATTGCTCGCGCTTCAGAAAGGGGTTGTATGTTTGCACCCTTCGGAAAGTCGACGTCCTTTCCATATTGCCGAGGTTTCGCTGTCTGTGGGGGAGCAGACCCAAATTAAAGTCCTCAAGAGGTTCTCCAAAGTACGGCAGAGAGATCGTTCTGGGCTGATTGTTGCAAGAGACGTAGAGGAGGAGTGACGGCCTTGAGGTTGAGTGGTGTCCCTGCACAAGACGGGTTGCGACGTATGGGGACTATAAGTTATAAATCGCTGAAGAGTCGCAAACCCAACGTTCGCGAAGTACACAGCGAGCCTGGGGATCGCCGCTCTCACCAGGCCGGGTTTGAGAAGGATAATGGTATTGAGAAAGAGCAGAAAATCGGCTAATATTGAGCGCCTTTCAAATGTTTCATGAGGAAAGAGGAACCTGCAGAATCGCACCGAGAAGGCAGTCGCTATCGTGTAGTGATCACGTTGCCAGTCTAGACACCTCTATGCTAACTATACAACGATTCCATAGTAGTAAATTGTAAATCTCGGACAGTGCAGCTCTAATCAAATTTGGCAAAGGCTAACTCGTACACCAGACCCAAGGTCAGCCTCGCATGCTGCAACATGTGGTCAAAATCTAAGTACTCGAGCTTGTCTTCCGTGGTGTGGATCTTGTTATCTGAGTACTTGAAATCGGACTCAATAACAAAAGCTGAAGGATAGCCCGCTTTCGAAGCAGAAGCATGATCCGAACAAGCATATCCGCATTTCGTCAGAACGTACGGTATGTCGCAATACTGGTACCTGTCAGCAAGAATCACCATTCACGGCGAACCAAGGTCTCACCTCTGTTATAACTTCTTTGATAAATTCGGTAAGGGCTGGGTTCACATAATCGGTAATTACACCAACACTGACCGGTTCCCCAGCATCAACGGTCTTCTGGACATAACCCGTCATGTCTTGCTGTAGCATAGCTTTGACGTCTCTGCCTTGCTTCTCATACGCAGAGAAGATAGCCTGACTTCCCAGTAATCCGCCTTCTTCTGCAGAGTACCAGTGAAACTCAATGGTATTAGACGCATTGCCTCTAACAATTTCTTCTGACTCAAGCAAAACGCGAAGAGCTTCGAGGATAGTTACGGTGCCGCTACCATCGTCGTCTGCGCCAGGAGCTGCGAGAATTGAAGGCAAAAAGAGATTAATGCTATCTTGATGCGCGCCAATGACGACGGTCTTGTTACTTCGCCCTGGAATGGTCGCAATAACGCTACTTTGGCCCCAGGGATGTTCGAAAGATTTGACATGGGCCCCGTATTTGCCTGCTCCTGAATCATGGATGGTTGCGTTGACCTTGCCATAAAGCCAGGCGGACGACTCCGCGCCGTACGTCGACTTGTAGTATCTAGTATGGAAAGACGTAAATTTCTCCAAGTTCTTATGCATATTTTTCTTCGACAAGTCTTTCATCAGCGGGCTAAGCGTTTTGTTATACGCAGCCTTCTTCGGGTATGTCACAGTGGTTCTCTTTGCAGCCTCCGCATGTATCAGTGCGCCTAGATCGGGGGTGTCTGTGATATCCATAAAGTTGATACCATCCTATGGATAATTTAGCATATTAACGGAATAAAGGAAAGCCATAAAGCCTAAAAGCAACGATGACTTCGAGCCGGCCTGGCTTACCCGTCTCAATGCCCACTTCTCGTCTTCGGTGATCCATCTTGTGTTACCCGGCCCTAATTCAATGAGATACCTTTCAGCTTCAGCAGCTTCACCGAGAACAGATTGGCCAGATTGAGCAATAGATAGCGCTGTCGCCGTGGTGGTGAGCAGACCTGCTAGGAGCGAACAGTACTTCATCCTGGGCGGTGATGTGGTGTTCAGCTACGAGGGAAATAGCTAAGGACGATGGTGCAAGTGGCTGTACGGAGTAGCAGTGTTCCTTCCAGAGCTCGATAATGGAAGTGTCACAGGCAGCCATGCGTGCCATGGTCATAGTCATCCTGCGACGCTAGGCTAAAGGCCGAGGCCCAGATAGCCATGACAGCTCGCCATGTTATAACACTGGAAGTAGAAAGTATTTTGATAGACAGTCATGCCTCTGATACATAACCTGCTCTTTTAGACGATTATCGGATGATAGGTTCATAGTCATCAAATTTGCATTTGTTAGATGCGTCCTTTACAATCAATGGTGAATCTGAGTCACGTTGCCAGCCGGATTCAGACATGCGTGGAGAAATTAGCGTGCCTCATTGGCTGGGATTCTTAGATACGGGATGACTCCATCATTCCTCACAGACGTACCTTAAGTAGGTAGGTACGCCCATTTTGGTCCTGTCATCAGGCCAGTAATAGGATTGAGAAGGCCCTTAACAAAGACAAACCCCCAATCTCTTGTACACTCCAGAAGCCAAAGCTCGCTCAGTCCCCTCCAGCTCCCATTCGTCTACCTGCAGGAGTTAGCCATCATGGCAATTTATCCCAAAACCAGCGCCTACGCGCAAAGCGATCCTCAACCGATCGGTATAGAAGCTTGGACGGAACAGGCGACCCAGTCGTTGCATGCCGTCTCGCTGGCAACTTCAAGTGGCGTTCGAGGCACTTCAGCATCCCTAACTATCCCCCTTGATGAACACCGCATCGGAGATCAAATTGCCAACGATGACCTACCTGTCAATCGCCCCCGCCGCGAGCCTCTGCGGCGCGATAGCCTTAAGCGACGTGAAGCCCTTCTGAAGGGCAAGGAAGGAAGTCGCCGGCGCCAGAGATGGGAGAATGGTTGGTCTACCTTCTTCCATAGTACTCGGATGGCGTCGCGTATGAGGTAGTCAAGCCGGGTGATATAATGTTGACGGTTTGGGCTACCACAGATCGTCTCCTGAACAACCCTTGGGCCCAACCACCTCTTCCAATCGATTGGGAGGTACACCCCACTTACTCTAGGAAGCCTGTGCCATACTATCTTGCGCCGCTTTGGGATGCAAACCTAGCTGCCAGGAACGAGGCGGAGAAGAAGAGACGGGAGGCGGTAAAAAGACCAACAACGGAGGAAGAAAGCCATGGCAAAGTAGCGAAAGAGCTTAAGCAGAAGCTCAAGAAGGCCAAGGCCGCGAAAGGCCTGCTGCAAGATCTTGAAGAAGAGGTGAGAAAGTTTGTCAAGAAATGGGAGGAAAAGGCGACAAAGCTTGAGCAGCAGGGTTTGCACGATCTGGACTCTGAAGATGAGGAGATTGTCTTTGTCGGCCGTAACGGGCAAATGAATGACATGCCAGCATCTCCACTTTCTAAGGGTGTGGAAGAGGAAGACATAAAGAGGGACAAGCTAGTCTTTGACAGCTTGGTGGACGATCACGGAGCAAGTTTTGGGTACGTTTTCTCTCGTCTGATGTTCAGAGTAACCCTTTGAATTAATAGCTTCAAGGCGTTGGCTTGTTCACTCCATAGCAACCTACTATGGTCTCCGTACCTGGTCTGTTACCGTGGGCGATCCGGCAAGACGAGAGGCATATGTTGGAATCAAGAGAGTAGAGTCAACCAGCAGGCCTCTCTCTTCTGGTGCAGACTTGCCTCGTCCCCTCTGGGGTATGGTATAATGGCAACGCTTCCTTGTGGGCCCAAAACAGTCTCCCAGGCAGGAGATATTCAGCTTTGCAGATATATTTCTAACATTTTTCACTTACGGTTGCTATACATTTATATGCTTTTTAATAGCTCTTAAGAACGCTGGCAAGCGAGCCATTGCCGGATAAGTAGTGCCAGAAACTATTACATATTCATATATCAATGTACTCTCATTACTACCTTTCGATATGAAATTTTTCGAGGACTGATCCATCCTCTTCTTCATAACTTAGCGCAATGCCGCTTCCAAGGTTACTCTCTCAACTGGCAATAAACTACATCTGCTGGGACTTGGTGATCTACGGATATATCCCGGCTAGGGCACAGCTGGAACGGTGCCTAATCTCAGCTGACATGCAGTTAGCTGAGTCTTTGGAAGCCTGGAATCTCAAGATGAAAGTGTGGGTGAAGGTCGATATACAGGGCTAGGTTGTGGTGCTGCAACTGACGGCGCCGTGCATTCGCTCTATGACGTTCTTTCAAATGGGCCGTTTGGATTACAAGGACCCGGAGTCCGCATTGGCGAAAGTCTTTCGAAGCTGTCTTGCGTTGCAAATCCGATAAGATGAGAAGGCTTACTTTTACGGCTCACTATGAGGCCCCACGGCACTCTAGCGTTGCTCTCTGGTAGCCCCAAAACTCCATAGTCTAAGTAGGTCCCAACTGTTGGTCAGCGCTAGAAAGATACTTGCGGCGCCGTTGTAGTTCGTTATGGTCGGTCACAAACTGGCCAAGAATCATCTCTGGATAAATGTAAAAGAGCTCAGGGTGAAGCGAAGAGTGTTTAGGAGCTTGATAGATTTGGATTTCCCGTGACCTGGTCTTTATGCCTTTTTCCTTATCAGCAGGCGCGAACTCTCCCCTCGTACGAACCCGCATCTTACAACCCTTTCAAAATGTCAAGAGAAGAGCAAGGAGCACTTTGCAGTCCCCCAGCTGTCGCAAAAACTCCCAAGCATCTGATGAAGTTTTTTTTAGCAACCGGCCTTTTGACTCGACCAAGGAACGTTGCAGCTTCTTGTGCAGTAGAGGCCACATTTTTGTAGCTGGTAGACCAAGCAGCCACAGGCATCGGAGAGCATCGTCCGTTCTATTGATGGCGAATAATCCAATCGAAGTGCTGCTGTCGGTAAGCGCTAGCTACGCTGAGACTGCTGCGCCCTAAGACAAGTCTTTAACTCTATCTCTATCTTTGTTTGCTTGTGGTTGACTGCGCCTCTCTGGCGACACCACTAATGATTCCTCACCCCAGCCCTATGGGTCTATGATTGGAAGACATCCAATTGTGTTCCTGTGAGGTGGCTCCAATGCACGAGGGCACGTTTGCCTAAGGTAGGTAAGAAAGGTCTCTTAGCGCTGTGTCGCTGCGCCTAACCATTTTGCGTGTGCCCGTTCGGTTTTGATGTCTCCCGTGTTTCACTCCATCGCAATCCAAAGTGAGAATATGAGAATAGAAATAGCTGACACTGAGTGACTACGGAATCGATGGCCTATACTTATTCTGTTCACTTTTGGTGACTACTAACACAAGCTCTGACTGTGCTCATTTTAGACAGTGGTTGTTGACTGTAGCTGTGAAGTAATGCATATAAGAATGGCAATCCGATGTGAATGTTTTGTTTACTTCTTCACTCTACACTTCCTATAACCTTCTGATACACTTACGAGCATTTTCCTTTGTATATCATACTCTCTCTTCCTTCCTAGATCCCCTCTTTTAATCAAGATTCCAACTACAGCTGTAATCTTTCTTTCGCACAGACATTTTTCATCTTCAGGCTCACAGCTTTCAACAACCAGCTCCCAAGTTCAAACCGTCAACATCATGCACTCGGTAGCCATCGCTTCCTTTGCTCTCTTAGCAGCCTCATCGGTGCTTGCAGCACCTGTGCAGGGTAGATCAGACAATGTAGCCGATACTGCTGGCGGTGCTCCACCCAACGGGCCTCCACCACCAAACATCTCGGACGCTGCTATTGCCGACTTCCAAGGTGTTAATTTCCTTGAGAATCTTGAAGCCGCTTTCTTCGAGGAAGGATTAAAGAACCTGACTAAGTGGAACGAGAAAGGCCATCTGGATTTCACTATTGATGTTGTCACCAAGGTCCACGCTGTAAGTTCTTGCAAACGCAAGTTCAGACGAGTGCTCGAAACGTTGCAGCTAATTCTAAGTTTCCTTCTTTAGCAAGAACTCATCCACATCCAGACCGCAGAAAACATTCTCAAACACTTCAATAAGCCCACCTTCGAACCTTGCAAGTACAAGTTCCCTGTAGATAGCGCCGAGCAGTTCCTAGAGCTTTCCAATATCATCACCTCCGTCGGCATCGGCGCCGTCATCAACGTGGTCTCGGGTCTCGCTCTCTCAGACCCTGGATTAGTACAAGGCCCGGCATCTATCTTAGCCGTCGAAGCCCGCCACGATGCTTTCTTTCGCGAGAAAGCCCTCCAACTCGTCCCTAACCCGGCCCCTTTCGACACCCGCATTTCTGCTGCCTACGCCCTCAACCTCGCCAACCCATTCATCGTCCCGGGCTCCTGCAAAGCCACACCCAACTTCCCTCTCATCACTCCTCTGACAGCCGACGTCAAGGGGAAAAAGACAGGCACGAAAGTACTTATCACCTTTTGCTTTGACGCTGCCAAGGTTAGCCATTCTGCCGGAAGCGCTCCCCTCTACATCGGTTGGATTAACCAGGCGAACGTCGTCAACTACACCCCTGCAAAGCCTGCTGGTGACGGAAAGGTGGAGACTACGATTCCAGATGGATTGGCAGGTATTGCGTTTGCGGCTTTGACGTCGCAGAACAAGGCAGCGGACGTCAACGCTTTGACGGGAGAGACGTTGGCAGGACCCGCACCGGTGCAGATCTCTTGATCTAGTTGGCTACTGCCAGACAGGATGCGGAGCATGTAATAGCGTTGATTAGTGTTTTTCCCCAGACGACTGGACGATGTTTGTATCGAGCGTTTTAGCGTGTTCACGATTCTAAGGTGGTCTTTTGTCCTCTTGTTGCTCAAGAAATAATCCGTACACACCGTCGTTACCCACTGTGCGATAACAAACCTGCCTTCCACCATGATCCGAAAGTTTGATGAGGCATTATGCCAAATCCCACACTGGTATCTGCTTTAGACTGACAATTTGCGAGGACCGTTTTGAGGTAACTAAGATAAGGCCACAATGTTTTCAGTTCAAGCTGTTACTGCCCACCGACAAAGTTCTGGCGAACTCGACGGTAGCGATGGTCCGAGCTAAAAGAGTCTTACTACTGTACTGGGTATCCCGTTAAGCCACTGCGGTGGAGATTCATGTCGGATAAAACACTGAGATCCTTCCACATCTCCAACCTGGCAACCTAAGTTTGCCTTGGGCGGACATTCGGTCATGCTCCTCCACTCCTCATCCGGTACAGTAAGCTTCGACTCTTCGACCTCGGACACCTCAACCTTTCGTTTCCTGCTGCGCGCTGTTCAAAGGGAACGGCAAATGGAACCTGAACGTTTGGCCAGACTAAAAATGACAGGAAGAAGACTGACGGCTCGATTCTTGTATGAAGAGGGATGGGTGTAAAGGGCTTGCCTGTTTAGGCAATGGAGTTTCTTCCATAAATGAGAAACACCAGCACAATTTTTTTTTGCTCGGATAGCTATAAAAAGTAGCTGCATACATATTGATACCGGAACACTCGATATTACCAAGGGGAAATTTCTGCAAAAATTAATGAATGAGCTACAATTGGTTCCACACACCAGCATCTAGCCAGGACACCTTCAGGATCTTGAGATTGCATATACCAAGGAGGATCGAATTACCCTGTGACCCCTCGACTAATGTTCGAAGTAAATCTTCCCCATGGAAGCCCCTCTTAACGCTCAAGTCCGTAGCGGATACTGGCACCGATCCCCCCTCGATTATGCTTCTGAATCAGTTCAAGCAAAAAATCTCAGGTACGCCATAATTATCCTAAGCGGCCGTAATACAATCTGGTGAGAGTGAAGAAATATAGGGGATTTGTATCCATGCAAAGGTAGGTAAGTAAGTTTACACAGTTTTGCGTGCTGTTGCGCTAGGCAAGCTGGAGGACGTAAGTTACACCGCCCCTCAACGCGTCTTCCGAGGCATTGACGCGCGACCCGATGTCTTCGAGAACTTTTTTCTATATCCACTTCTAGCATCAACGATGGCATCCTCTCCCATACCCACAGAGGTTTCCGCCAGCGGTCCTGTTTTAACAAATGGTACTTCGACAAAAGGTCAAGATGTATCATCGCCACATGAAGAATATCAATATCTAGATCTTATACAAGAGATTCTTGAGCACGGCGAGTTTCGTCCAGATAGGTAGACTATTCTCGACTTCCGGCCAGACAAGACTGTACTGAGCTATGGGCTTTCAGAACAGGTACAGGCACTCAATCCATCTTTGCGCCTTCACCTCTCCGATTCTCACTTTCCCGCCCTTCGAATGACCCCTCACAACCCCCAACGCCGATCCTGCCACTTCTGACTACTAAACGTGTTTTCCTTCGCGCTGTGATCGCCGAACTTCTCTGGTTCATTTCTGGCAACACATCTTCCATCCCCCTCTCTGACGGGGGGATTAAGATATGGGATGGCAACGGTAGCCGCGAGTTCCTCGATAGCGTTGGTCTCTCTCACCGAGAGGTAGGAGACCTCGGGCCTGTCTATGGCTTTCAATGGAGGCACTTTGGCGCGGAGTACGTTGATGCAAAGACAGACTACACTGGCAAAGGAGTCGATCAATTGGCGGAGGTCATTGACAAGCTAAAGAACAAGCCGTATGACAGACGAATCATACTCAGCGCATGGAACCCGGCAGACCTCAAAAAGATGGCTCTGCCGCCCTGCCATATGTTTGCACAATTCTATGTTTCATTCCCACAAAGCAAGAATCCATCGATTGCTAATGGCAACCAATCTTCCAAAGCCCGTGGCGTCCTTTCCTGCCAGCTCTATCAGCGCTCATGTGATATGGGCCTAGGGGTTCCGTTTAACATTGCTTCTTATGCTCTTCTCACGCATATGCTAGCTCAAGTGTGTGACTTGACTCCTGGGACATTCATACAGACTATGGGAGACGCACATGTTTATCTAGATCATGTCGATGCGCTGAAGGTGCAGCTGGAGAGAGAACCTAGAGCTTTCCCTGAAATCGTCATTAATAGAGAGCCCAGGGGAGAAATCGACGGATGGAAAGCTGAAGATTTTGAAGTCAAGGGCTACAAGCCGCACCCTGGGATTCCCATGAAAATGAGCGTATGATCTTTGAGGTCAACCTCCCGTAATGTCCTGTTATGCAAGGTCGCTGGGGCCTGGTGCTCCTTCAAACTCCGTTGATTGGCAAAGAAGATTGGCAGGTTGGTGGCCATCAGGAGAACTCAAACTCACCAGCAAAATCTTTTTGTATGCCGTATGGTAGCTCTGGAATAAGACTGTTGTTGGCGCTGATATCGCTCCGGACATAAGCTTCTCATCCGGCGAAGGGCTATGGACATCTGTCCTTTCGCATTATGCGCGCCTCTTGAGCCGTTCATCGTCATGATGATATGAGAGGGGGGCTGGGAACTGTGAGTCTGGATCAAGATCTGAGATATGGCTTTGTCGAAATTAGGAAGACGTGTTGAAAGGGCAAGGGCGAGTGGCGTCGTGTAAACTTAACACCGGGTTCGTGACTTGTCGGTGGTACAGCAAAGCTCCAACGTGATGCACTCTAGCAAGTGGCAAAGCCAGCAAAGCCTTGCAGTAGAATTCCAGGAACACTAAGTAAGTAGTATTCAGTGGCTAATAAAGAAAACTTTGAAAATCATATATCACTCCTGAATCCCGGCGATACATCTCGCTTAACAGTTTAGGGTTAAAGTTGCTGTTCTTGGATGGCGTCATTCGCGCTAAGCGGCCCAGCGGTGTACTACGTTGTACAGTGAAAGTCGAAATCTGGGGAACCCTAGAACAGTCACACTGAGATCTATCCACGTCTCACAAACAAGTAGACGCCGCCACTCCTAAAGATTCATCCTGATGACCAAGGTCTTCGTTGGCAGTTACTTGACAGTCTATCGATCCTATCACTCAGCATTTCCTCTACTATAAAAGCCCACCACCGATACAACGCGTTCAAGCAGCCAAATCCTAACTCCGACTCGGTCTCTCGTACACAATGTCTGGCGCTGAATCTAGCTCTTCTCCCTCCAAAGGGAGATCCTTGAACAAAGCCTTCTCTAAGATCGACTTGGACGGACACGACTTGCCACCGTCACCAGCACCCTCGAGCCCACGCAATGGCAAGAAGTACGCCTTTGCGACAGAATTAGTCTTTACGGAGGGGAACGATCAATACAACGCAAGCAGTACACCCATCTATCAGGTAAGAACTCAACTTCCAGCTCGTCTCGGGCAAGATCATGGGTTTTAACGTTCGCTTCTAATCTAACCTCTACATGGGCTGACATCTCTCTAACTACAGTCTGCCACTTTCAAACAAGCACCTGGAGGTGTACCGGGCGAATATGACTATACAAGGTCCGGTAACCCCACGAGAACGCACCTCGAAAGGCATCTCGCCAAGATCATGAATGCCGAACGTGCTCTAGTTGTTTCCTCCGGGATGGGTGCTTTAGACGTAATCACCAGACTCTTGCGTCCAGGCGACGAGGTTGTGACGGGTGACGACCTATACGGGGGAACCAATCGACTCCTAAAGTTTCTCGCAACAAATAACGGAATCATTGTCCACCACGTCGACACAACTACTCCCGAGAAAATACGGCAAGTCTTAGGTCCAAAGACTGCTATGGTACTCCTTGAGAGTCCAACAAACCCTCTAATCAAAATCTGCGACATCCCTACTCTTTCAAAGCTCGCGCACAAAGCAAACCCCAGCGCCCTGGTGGCGGTGGACAATACAATGCTTTCGCCTCTTCTCCAAAATCCTCTGGATTTAGGCGCGGATATAGTCTATGAGAGTGGTACTAAATACCTATCAGGTCACCATGACCTCATGGCCGGCGTAATTGCTATCAACGACAGTACCCTGGGAGAGAAGCTTTATTTTACAATCAACTCTTCTGGCTGCGGTCTCGCGCCGTTTGACTCATGGCTACTGATGCGGGGTATCAAGACGCTCAAAGTTCGGTTTGAACAACAACAATCGAATGCACAGAGAATAGCTGAGTTCCTCGAAACGCATGGTTTCAGGGTCCGATATCCTGGCCTTAAATCACATCCACAATACGCACTCCATAATTCCATGGCCCGGGGCGCTGGCGCTGTGCTTTCGTTTGAGACTGGGGACACCATTGTGAGCGAGCGTATAGTCGAGGCAGCACGGCTATGGGCAATCAGTGTCAGCTTTGGCTGTGTGAATAGTCTGATCAGCATGCCTTGCAGAATGAGTCATGCGAGCATTGACGCGAAGACTAGACAAGAGAGAGCAATGCCCGAGGATATAATAAGATTGTGCGTCGGGATCGAGGATGCGGATGATTTGATTGACGATTTGAGCAGGGCTGTAAGTCTAACCTATTCTCATCTTTGGATTTTTAGCTAACCTAAGCCATGAAGCTCGTCCAAGCCGGAGCTGTGAAGTTGACAACAGATGGTGGATTCCATGCCAATGGTATCCCGGAGATGGGTGAAGAGCCACCATCGACCAAGATCTCCTTTCTACGCGACGACCCAGCTTTATAGAATTAGATAACAATGGAGTGAATGAGTGTTGTTAGTACAATACAAATGGCCCCCATCTTAGCTGATTGAGCGCCTAAACAATGTACAGATTCTGTCGCGTGCCTTATTCCTATATCTGGCTTAGCTCATGGTCGAGCGGAAATCTCGGTAGATCTGCTTACACAAGTACAAGCTCCGTCATCGGCGGCAAGTTCTGTCGCACAGCCGGATTAAACATATTATATTTTCATTTTCTTCCATGGATCGATTTAGCATCACCACCTTACACGAATTACCATGAGTCGCAACGTCTCACAAAACGTTGGTCACGGTCACAAAGAAGGCAAACCCGCTTTTGATGGTCCGCCAAACTCCACCGTCACAATGCGAAAAGGCCCTACGAGATCCTTAATCACTCTCGAAGAGGTTAAGTGGAACACTAAAGAGCTTCCCTGGCGAATCACCTCCGACATCACTTCCGCCGCCTGCGCGTCAGGCCTCATTGCACCTTTAATAACTATCATTGACCGGTACTTTCCCCTAACCTCCAATAAGGTATCTGAAAACATTGCTTTGGACACTTACTTACTTCTCCAGTGCCATAATTGAAAATGCTTCCTCGCGCTCCACCCTCCGGTCCTCCATCCTCAACTCTCTTGGCACCCTCCTCACCTGCCCCCATACCTTCCTCTTCTCCCGCCCCTTCGCCCTAATCTCAACCCTCTACTTCGGCACCTACCTCACCGCGAACACGATCGACACCCTTTCCTCCACCCTCTCAAACAAAACCCCCGAAACCACGACCGCAGGGACATCGAAATTCCTCGCCACAAGTGCAGTTAACATGTCCCTCTGCCTTTACAAAGACCAGCACTTTGCGCGCTGCTTTGGCGCTCCAGCCATGGGAAGTGGCGCCGTGCCGAAAGCCAGCTATGCCCTCTTCGCACTACGCGACTCCATGACCATCTTCGCCTCTTTCAACCTCCCGCCCTTGATCGCGCCTCTTCTCCCCCTCTCCACCGAAGCTGAAAAAACCATCTCGAGAGCCAGCGCAGCGCAGTTCTTAGCGCCGGCCGCCATACAAATCTTCAGTACGCCGCTGCATCTGTGGGGGTTGGATCTTTATAATCGGCCGGGTGTCGGGGTTAGGCAGAGAGTCGCAAGGGTTGTCAGGGACTGGGGGGGAAGTACGGTGGCGCGGATGGGGAGGATTGTGCCGGCGTTTGGGGTGGGTGGGGTTGTGAATGCGAAGGTGAGGAGGGGGATGATGGGGGGAAGCGAGGGGAGGTGAGAGTGGAGGTATGGGTAATTTCTTCTGCGCACCAGCATCAACGTCGATCCGATCCGCGACAGCACTTGGAATTCGGGATGGAGATTCGAACCCACCAACGAAACGGTCCGCTAGCACTTGTACTTGTACCTTCATCGTCGCTGAGCCATTCCACAGGCGTTACAGGGAGAAACTTACTCAAAAGCATAGCGTGGGACGTTCGGGATGGCATACACACACTCATACACACAAGCGTAGAAAATAGAAATAACATTAGAGAAACAAATATATTCTCGATACAGCGATAAAAGTCCATAGATGGTAATCAACAGCAACAACCATGCCATCAACCGCTCTGAAAAAACACCTTTTTCGCCACTGGGATTTCATATCCGCTTCTCTTTATCGATTACCCCATCCTCTCATCCTCGCAATCCCCATGTGCGTGCTCCATCCTCCCACATTCCCCATCCCCATCCCCATCCCCATCCCCATCCGCGGACCTCACCACCCCACGCCGCACTAACCCACCGACCGTGATATATAAAAAAAAAACCAACTCGCGAAAACGTATATTGCTATGCTGCACATTTATCCGGTTTAACCAGTGGGATGCTTGGGGATTTGGGTCCTTTGGTTGTGGTTGTGGTGGTGGGGGATGGTGGGAGGGGTTAATTAGAGTAGGAGCGCAAGAAGGGGAGGGGAAGGGGGGTAGAGAGTTGGGTTTGCGGAAGGATCCAAGGAAAAGATTGGAGAGGTATGGGAAGGGTGGGGATGTCAAGTGACTGTAGTACCGTAGGTGAAGTTTATAATTGTTCGATGGGGATTTCGTGGTTTGGTGATATTGCTTTATTCTATGGAGATGTGGAGGCTATAAGAGATGCGGTGGATGTTTGTAGAGTTAGTTAGCGTATTGAGAGGATGATGGGTAGAGGCTGTGATGTGGGCGATGATGATGGTGCTTGAGTGGTGATGGTCTTTGAGGTTGTAAGACATGCTTAGGTGAGTAGAGTTGGAAGGAACGAGTCGGAGGATGTTCGGTGACATGGAAAATAGATCGAGAGGTGATGAGGTTAGTGTTAACTATTGAGGCTGGGGTTTTGAAAAGGCCACAAGAACGTTCCACAAGGACAAGCCGGTGAACACGCTTAGACATGGTGATAGATGATGATGCGGCTTAATCGTCGGAATCTTGGGGTTGGAAAGCAAGATTAATCTTTGAGCTTGTAGATTGTGAATCCGCAAATCAAATAACAAGTCCCGGTGCATGCAAGATGAAATCTGCCATCGTCCCGAATATCCTAGGGTAAGAGGTTGTCATCGAAATGCCAACGCCCCAGATTGTCCCGATAGCTTGCAACTGCTGAAAGCTCCCGAAGCGCTGCTTCAAGGTATAGCGTAGCAGTTTGGTCAAGTACTTCATTTGCTCTCTTACCTCCGCGGTAGTGGCGAAATACCGCCAAGACATCTCTGACAAGATTGCTGTTGTCGAGCAGTAGTTTAATCGAGTTCGACCAAGATCGGTCTTGGAGTACGTATTTATTGTAGACCATAGCAGATGTGCCCATGAAAACCCTGTCCATATTTTTGGCCGCGGATAATGTTTCTAACATGGACTTGAGATCATACGGATTGCCTTTCCTCTTCATGTCCTCGATTTTGACGCAGTGAAGATGATTAAGTAAGTCTGGATATTGGAAAAGCTGGCCGACCTGTTCAGTGTTGAAACGGAATGTACGCTTGGTATAGAATTCTTTGCATGCTTCATTGTAGATTTGCTTGTTGATTGCTAGGGCAGTGAGATCAGGAGTACTGAGAGCCTCCGTGACTTGTCATCGGTGACTGTACAGATTGGTCTCGAAGAATATTCCGAGTGCAGATTGCCATGTACAAATGACCGAACCGCTCCGTCCTTCGAGGAGGATGAAGTTGTAGATACGGATGCGTAATTCTGCAGGAAGTTTTAGGAATGGCGATTCTGATGCAGAGTTAGCTTTGCATTCGATCTGATTGTACTTGTCTTGTACCTTGACGATGACCCAAGTTATTGGAAGTAGTGCAACCTAAAAGGTCAAGAAGCTGGTTTGGTGATATGTTATCGACATCGTTGATGGAGGTGGAGAACTAACGGTCCGTGATTTTCGTTGATGGGTTGGAGGGTTTATGTGAAATGCTTGAAGAATTGGTTTCCGCTGATATGATAAAGTAGATGAGGAAACAAGAGATTCAAAGTAGGAAAACATAGATATGTGAGACCGTGACTAAGATACCACAGCCGTGTCTGATGCCGGAAATAATATGAGCCGTTAGTCTATGGCCAGGCTTTCAGGTCCGGTATCTTGGAGATGTGAACATTTACAATGACTATATAGTGGCGGATTTCCGAGGCCGTGGAGATACGTAATTCTAGTCGTGACCTAAAAGAGTAAAGAGTACGCCGGGAAATCTTACATTATTATCGTACAGCTGCCGCTTCCCTACAGCTCCTTCTCTTTGGAAGCCCTTGTCTGACTTTCCATTTGCAGAGCCTGCTCCCTGCCCGTTTCAGGGCGGTGTCCTACAGCGTTTGGTCCTCCAAAGGTCTCGAAGGCCTTGTAGAAAGTCCACTCTACCGCAGTTTCAACGGGCTTGTCGAACACAAAGGGCAAGAATGGGACCGCTGCCAGACCAAGCTATTGTGTGAATGTCAGCTCAACAACTTAGGTTCACATAACAGTTGAGCGAAGAATATGTCAGATCAAAGAGTAACGCATCCATGATGTGATGACATAGCAACCGTGCGGGAGTGGAAAAGTACGTACACCTATGGGTCCATACGTCCTGATCGTCCGGTTCTTAGCATCCTTCAATGCCTTGCCCGAGTACCTTACAATGCTATGAATTGTAAATGCCGGCAATCCCATACTCGCCACACTCTGAAAGACTGCTCTCTGCACCATCACGCTCCTGAAGTCTTCAATTGCAGGAACATGCCCAGGCTTTTCACTACTATGGCTTTCCTCTCTTTGCTGTGGGGTCTGGTCTCTGGCATCCGTCGCTGTCACGGCTGTAACGCCGGGGACACCTGGATGTAAGATGCGCTGGTTCCGTAGATATGCCTTGTAACCTTCATACCCAACGTCACCAGCTAGGTAGGCCCATGATATACCGTATGCTCCCCTGATGAGCCATGGGTGTGCAACGGGGCGAAAACTCTCGCCAACGTCGGATGTGTAAGCAACCTAGAACAAATGTTACTTGAAACTCCAGAAGATGACCGAGACTGTTTTCGGAGACGGACGTATCTTTGAGCACTAAGTAGAATCGTTCGTAGTCGGGTTGCATATGCGGCGTAACGGATATTGGAGTCGGTTGACTCGTTGGCCCTGAAAGATGGTCAAAATGAGATTCGACACCATCAATCATTTCTATCACTCACCTCCCGTCGTAGATTTGGTCGAATAGAGTCTCTTCATCGTCTATGATCTTTTGCAGGTCCTTGGGAAGCTTTGCCCGGGGAAGGTTTGAGTTAAGCGGAGGTCTTCGTTGCACTGCTTCGCTGGAGTTGTCTCTGCCCGACATGATGGTTTTCCACGGACAGTCGGAGCCCAGACTGATCCCTCTCGAGGATTTAGGTTGTCATCGCTACTTTAGGGCTGACGTCAGGTACTCGCGCTGGCGGGGAAATATAACGTTGCCTTTCCGCTTCAGACTAGCGCTCTTGCCGAGAGCCTCAGGGCCCAGGGTATCTCAAGCAGTACATCTTCACTGTTGATTGTCTCTTTGATCACATCGTTCGATCCAAACCATCCAACCTCCCCTATTCTCTTCAAGCTACTCTATTCATCATGGTTGCCATGTACACTGTCTTCGGCCGCCAGGTCGGCTCGCATGTCGTAAGCCGGCCCTCGAGATCCTCCTTTGCAGAACCATCTGGAGCAGATTGAAAGCTATGAACATCTATATTGACTATCTACTGTATCACAGTTGGCAATGGCTACTCTGAGTACCACGTTCGTAGTTGCTGCTCTCTCCATAGGAGGCAAGGAGAAAAGCAAGGAGCAAGGGCCACCGATCAATGCCACGAGCAAAGACGAAGAGCAATTCATACAGTATGCATACTCATGAGATAGCACCGGTTCTGAATGGTTGCCCTCTGCCGGATACTGACTGAATTTTCTTCCTAGGGAGTTCTTGAAAGCAGCGAATGCGGAGGAGCAAAAGGCGAAGCACTAGACGAAGGGTAAATAATATGGGAATGAGTTACACTACGGCGCAGATCTGGCCTTTTGTTCGATCGGACGTGAAGTATTCACTGCCCTTTGCGGAAAGACACAAGTCGTCACGTATAGCATAGACCGATCTGAAGACTTCTCAAAAACGTTCCTAATCACTCTTCGATCGAATTATTCCTTGATCGTCTTGTCCTTTTCATCAACGAACCCTTATGCTATTCAGTTCGTTTGAAGTGAGTCTGGCGCAAGCTTCAAATGCTCTTCCGGCTGGATTGGTCGCCCTACAGTTACCTCCGCAATGCGCGTTCCTAAGTCCATCCTTATACTGAACAATGTGGCCACTGTGCTGTCATGCGTCTTATCTCTACATATAGCAGTTGGTAAACCAGCTTCATCCTTGAGTAGGGAAGCAACGTTCTCCAGTGAAGGTTCAGTGGTCTCCATAAGCTTTCCAATGCGGGTTAGTCTTAGTAGGGAGTCTTGCCATTGTAGCTTTTCTTCCACGCCAGGATGTTGTGTGACGAAATGATTCGTATGCGTGAGTATACCGCTAGACGGCATGGGCAATAGGACAATGTCAGCATGACTGCATTCAAGTCCAATTCCGCCGCTTGGATCGGCCACGGTAATGTGGCCTGCGCTTGCTACGCCAGCCTTTGTTAACGTATTCACAGCTTCCTCCCTAGATGAGCTGTCGAGGCATGCTCTCAATGCCAAGTGGCAGGGTAGCTTGCCGAAATCGACCCCCTTTGCCCTGATAGCATTGAGGCATACCCCGACACCAGCAGAGTTGAGTCCAATTTTTCCAATGATGCCTGCCTCGCTGATCATGTCAATAGCAGGCTTCCCAGGTTGGCGAATGCGAAGGTTGATTAAATTCTCCTTTTGCTCTTGTTGCCAGTCCCAATTTTGGGCTAGAAGGTTTGTATCTTTCGTCTTCCATGATAGAACAGTACAGCCGTCATCGAACATACCGTATGCGATTTCCGTACGTACATTGAGAGCCAGTATGGAACGGATGGGAACGTGGGACCCATGAGATATGCCTAGCCCTGACGTTATTCTTGTTCTACGGAAGCGATACCGTCACCCCCAAGAGAGGCTCAAAAGTACGACAAAACACATTCGATCTGAGATGCAGAAGAGATCATCATCAGCGTACCATCAATCTCCTCATAGTAAGCGGGCCAATCTCGGCGAAGATATTCGGTGAACTGGTCAGCCGTTTTGAGCACATCACTCCACTGTAGCTTCGCAGTCGTTTCAAATAAGTTCTTATAAAAGGTTAATGCACGTCTGATCTCCGCTTCTGCGATTTCGCCATGCTGTACGCCTATCTTGATGATGATGGGGGAATTTAGCTCGGTAATGAAGATCTAGCTTTGCCTGGGCTGACCTGGTAAGGGGTACCGCTACAGCTAACTTCCTTCATGATTGCTCTAGTTCTGTAGGTAGATGGTCCGGAGTTGAGAAAGAGAGGTTCCGTTCAGATCACAAGGTGCCCTATCTACCTAAGATCCACAGTCAACCAAGATGGGATGTCCCCTCTTTCGGAAGGACTTGCCGAGTGACGTTGATTAGGTCGTTCTGTTTCGGTTTAGCGGCCGTCGACCTGCCTTAGCTCCCGTTCTCTACTCTAGCGGCAATTGTGTTCCAGATTGTTCTCGAATCTCAGCCTCATTGCCTTACCAAATCTGCTTTGTTCAACCTTCTTTACGCTGACGAGTACATGCTGCCTAAGCGGCGGCGGCTTCTACAACAAGCCCCATTCATAACAAAGCATAGCAACAATACAGCCCAGCCAGAACAAAGCCATTCACGCCGTTAAAATGGCCTCCTCATCCACCACTCCTCCTCCCGAACTCCAAAGTTTTACCACAATGGACAAGGACATCGATACCATTGGCGCATACTGCCAATACACCTACTGCCATCAGCTCGACCTCCTCCCCTTCCGCTGCGAGTCTTGCAAACACGCCTTTTGCATGGACCACCGCACCGAAACCGCTCACGCATGCCCCCGCGCTGGCGAATGGGCTGCCGCAAGAAGGAAAGCTGCGAACCTCGTCCCATCTTCCACGACATTTCCAGGCCAAAAACCAACACCGCTTACCGGCACGCAATGCTCCTCCCCAACCTGCCAAACCTACATCGACACCCTCACCTCCGTTGCTGTCCACTGTCCCACTTGCAACAGACAGTACTGCCTCAAGCACCGCCTGCGCGAAGAACACTCCTGCTCCACTCTTGTGCCCCTCGGTGCCCGCCCCGCTTCCGCTCAAGCTCAAAGCATGACGCAAGTCAAATCCGCTCTCGGCCGGCTTCGCATCTGGGGGAAGGAAAAGCAAGCAGCCGTGCTCCCCAAACCGAAACCCTCCACAGCGGCCAGCCGTATCGTCGCGCTGAACACTCTCAAGAGAACCGCAAAAGGCGACGAGAAAGTACCCGTGGAGAAAAGGATATACCTCCACGTCGAAGCCGAAGCCAACACCACGACCAGTAAACTGCCCAGCGGGGAGTTTTGGTTTAACAAGGAGTGGAGTGTGGGAAGGGTGCTGGATGTAGCGGCTAAGGGACTGCAGGTGCAGAACCTGAACAACAGGGGCGGAGGGGAGGAAGAGCGACTGAGGGTTTTTCATGTTGAGGGTGGGAGGTTGTTGGAGTTTGGGGAGAAAGTTGGGGGAAGTGTACGGAGTGGGAATACGGTGGTTTTGTTGAGAGGGGTGGGTGCGGAGGCTTAAGGGAGAGGGAGGTTTGATGTGATATGCTAATGACTTGTATTGGATTTAAGACATAGCGGCGGCGCTGTGGGGAGTCCCCTGGGTTCTGGATCCTGGATATATAAGCTCCTTTTCCATACTTAAGAATACTATCGTGCGCAACCATTCATAAGTTTCACACACACTCTCTCTGTGAGTTGTTCTTTTCACTTGACTTGTTGAACGAAGCGATCGAGAGAACACTGTCTTCTTGCAAAAGAAACTCCTCTTGTGACTTAAGCAAATTATCACTTTAGTACATCCATGGGATTTGGGCGAACCAAACCCCAACACAGATACGTTTGTACGGAGAAGCGTTTGCCGACGTTCTAATTCAGTCAGACGCCGTTATCCCATGCACCATATCCATTCACCCGGGTATCGTATTCTATTCATCAGCCTCCTCCGAGCCCGAGACCTCATCGACCTCAGAATTCTCCGATTCTGTAATGGATCCCTTCGGTTCAGGTGGCTTCTTTGCCAAACTCGGGAATCCACCCGCAGATCCAAAGAAGTCGCCGGTCCTCAACCCTCTAATTTCTTTAGGGTTAATCCCCTCCATGTGTGCGCCGGACGCTTTCTTCTCCCTTATGTATTCGCGCACAGGCACCATAGCTGCATCTCGACAAGCTTCTTTGATGTCGCTCCCTGACATACCTGCCGTGACCCGCACCAGATATTCCAGGTCGAAATGGGCCTTGTCGACTCTTGTGTCCTTGAGAACTAAGCCTAAGATACGTAGTCTTTGTGGTGCTGAGGGTAATGTGATAGGAAATTTCTTCGGCATGCGTCGCAGGATCGCCTCATCAATATCTTGTATCCGGTTTGTAGCCCCTAGAACAAGGATACGCTGGGGCTCGCCAGTTGTATCGGCTGAGGTCAAGCCGTCCCAAAGCGTCATGAACTCAGCCTTGACCATTCCGCTAGCCTCATGTTCCCCGCTCCTTCTTGTACCTAGAACGGCGTCTATCTCGTCGATGAATACTATACTGGGTTGGAGTTTCCGGGCTAACGAGAAAACGGCGTTGACGAGCTTGTTTGAATCTCCGTACCATTTTTCTGTCAACGTGGATATGTGTAGATTTATGAAGGTTGCACCGCTCTCATGAGCCAGGGCCTTGGCAAGCATGGTCTTTCCGCAGCCTGGGGGTCCATAGAGCAGTACGCCGGAGGGAGCTGTTAATAGAGAGGATGCGTGCGAGTAGAGTTGGGGCATTGTCAAAGGGTAGATGACGGATTCCTTAAGTTCTTCTATGATAGTTGAAAGCCCGCCAATGTCTGCACATATCGTTCTTTAGCTCTGATTAGCAATCAGAAAATAAATAGACTTACCCTCGAACGAAACCGGTATGTCTTCAGACGCAACAACATCCATTGCGACTAGCTGCTCATACTGGTTAAGCGCCAGATCTTCTTTCCTTGTTCTTCGATTTCTTCCATCACCAGCATTGGTTTCTCCATCCTGATCTGCTCTGTCTAATCTCCGGAGGACCGCTGCAGCAGCAGATTTTCGGTTTGACGACTCTTTTGTTCCCTCAGAATCTATTCGCTGGAACGCATACCGAATGAGGTAGTAGATAGAGACGTTCTTAAGAGTCGTAGTCAGTTCCATATCCCAATAGTGTACTTCTTTACAGTGAAAAATGGAATATGTACCTACAGCGGCGGTGAGGAGTAAGAGATCTTGTAGAAGCCCAAGCTTCCGTCCAGAGGACATTTCGTTAGAATAGAAAGGGTCTCCGAAAGGAATGATACGCTGCGCCTACTCTCCCTGGAGAATGTTTATGAATCGCAATCAACAGTTGACAGCAAATTTCTTGTTGGTGCACGTCACAAAGAGTCGTGCATGCTTTAGTTAATAGATTACGAAGCTAGTAAATAGGGTCCAGCCTTATCCATGTTCGTATGTTTACATCGCGAGCCCGATATAGAAAGCGCGTCACCCTATTTACCGATTTAGACTCTATAACCCTTGAGCTCCTTGTCAACATTGTAATGCTTACTTGATAAACTATTACGGATTACTGAGATTGGCTTACATAGAGGGTTCCTACATTGCTCCACGGCCTACCATGCCGAAACCAAAAGCAGTCGCTTCGCTCTCAGGCTTCGCCGACTCTGATGTTGACATGGACGTGGAGAATGAAGCCAATGCTTTGCCCACGCCAGAATCGAACCAAGAAAATGTTGGGGCTGCGAAGAAGGGCCGTGGAAAAATTAAACCTGCAGCTAGCAAGTTCTCCAGACCGAAGCCAAAGGCACCTCCAAGACGGACAAGCGGCGGCTCTGTCCCAGCCATGAAGAAAGCGGCGCCTAAGAAGAAGGTAGCGCCTAAGAGAGCTCCGTTCAATGAGCAGGCGAACGATTGTAACCTTAGTGATACCGAAGAAGTTGATGAGTTCGATGCAGCGGTACCGCAAGATCCGAAGCGAAGAGAATCTCCAAACGAGCTGCTTCCAACAAAGCAACCGGCGAAGCGTGGGAGAAAGCCAACAACCAGAATGACGAACCAGGCGGAACTGGAACCGCCACCTTCAGCAAAGGGTACGGAGAAAGACGGAGAGTTCGAGTACACACCAACGGTAGTCCGTCAGAGCAAGCTCTCGAAAAAAGGACCTCCAGTTGCGCGGCGACCGGCTGCTAGCAAGCGCCAACCGTCAGCCGAGCCTAGATGTGAGGAGGTTATTCCTGAGACCCAGGAAGCGCCGATGGCCAAGGATACATCCGTTTTCCCGGAAGACGATCATGAAGATGCCGTGCCACAATCTGTCTTTCGACCGACGGGCAACCCACGAGCCAATTCGCGGACTAGACAAGCTCTCGTTGCCAGAAGACGTGCCGGAAGTGCTTCAGACACCGAACGAACAGCCAACGACCCGGCGATTAGGCGCAAGTTAGGAGATTTGACCAAAAAGTTTGAGAACCTTGATTCGAAGTACAGGAATCTACGTGAGGTCGGAATAAAGGAGGCCGAAGCGAACTTCGAGAGACTCAAACTGTCTTCAGAAGCTAAAGCCAAGGGTATTTCTTCACTCCCAATGAATCTTATAAGCTACTAATCCATCGTAGCTGCAAATGATCTGATAGCATCCTTGAAGAAGGAGTTGGCTACCCAAAAAGCTCTAGCCCAGGAATCAAAATCATTACAAAGACAAATAGCCACAAAGGACTCGGATGTTGCAAAAGCTCAAGCTCTAGCGACCCAATTATCTGCATCACTTTCTGAGGTACAAAACGAGAATAAAACACTCCAAGCTAAACTGGCCAATGCCAGAAGTGCCTCCGCCACTGTCGAAAGCGTCCACGCGAAGACCCCGGGAAGTGCCATCAAGGGTAAAGGACAGGCTCGGACGGTCATGGTTGGCAGTGCCGAAGCAGCTCAGGGAGCCCGAGTGGCCCAATTGAAGGAGGATCTCTACAGCGACCTGACAGGTTTGATCCTGCGCGGGGTTGAGAGAGGGGAGGAGTCTGACGTCTATGACTGCATTCAAACCGGCCGCAACGGAAGTAAGTACTCATTGACTGAAAGTAACGCAATTTGGCCCTTAATATGCTAACTGTATCTCTAGCGCTGCACTTCAAACTTGCCGTAGCAAACGATACCGACAGTAAAGGTGGCAATTATGAGGATACGGAGTTCTCCTACACACCACGCCTGGACAGCAATCGTGATCACGACTTACTAGAACTACTACCAGATTACCTAACAGAGGAAATCATGTTTTCGCGAATGAACGCTGCCATGTTTTACGGTAGGGTAGTTGATACATTGACGAAGAAAAGGGTCGAGGAATAAACGATGGGAATTTCTTGGAGACTTTGCCCTGGCGTTTAGGCCTATCCACTTCAGCTCTTTCTCTAACAAGGATCGCGGTGGGCTCGAAATCGGGGCGCTGAATCGTTGTCAGCATCTTTGTTTGGTGGCTGTTCTCTCATAGCATGCATGTGTTAATACGAATCGGAGGAAGAGAGTTTTGTTCTTGTATATCTATTAGAGACCAACTTGTATGTCGAGGAAGCAGAAATGAGACTCCGTTATGTTGAGTCAAACCTTCGCCTCTGTATTATTGATTTCTAACGATTCACCAAATTCGCCATAGCGATAGTCTGGCCGAGGTATCAAAGCTCAGCAGAAAGATTTGCTGCAATCAACAAAGTGCTTTTGTTGACTCTTGTTATCAAATTTATGCTTTGAAGCTCCCTCGTGCTACGGCAGATTCACACGCTAAAAATACGAAACCGACCTTGTACGATTTGATACACATTGTTGCAGGTTCCTCCATCCGACTGCCTGTAATCCTGTATAGCAGTTATGGCCTGGTCTGACTCGCAGAGCCTGTTGTCCAAGCTCTTGCAGCCCACCCCCTTAGCCTTTATCATCACTGCTCTTGTTGTGCTTTCTATCCCACTCTTCCTACACTTCGTGATATATCGTTCCACATCTTCTACGACCCTACCATCGTTCCTCCTTGCGGGCCTCAGTGGCTCTGGGAAGACATCACTGCTGACCCTAGTATGGGCACTCATCTCAAGCATACAGATCTTGGGCTAATGTGGACTGGTACCGCAGTTCGAGCGAGGCCGGCATGCAGACACATGCACCTCTCAAGCCCCGTTAAGTGTGGAAGTGTCCCTTCCTATCACGACTAAGACTGCATCTTCAAAATACCGCTCCGTCAACGACCCATCACTAAAAGTCCATAAGCGTTTCCTGCTCGCCGATACTCCTGGGCATGGGAAGCTAAGACATCATGCTTTCGATCATATCACAAAGCCCCAGAATCTGAAAGGGATAATTTTTATGGTTGATGCAGCGGATATGTCTCTAGCGGGTAGCGAGGGTTTACGTCAAGCAGCAGAGTATCTCCACGACCTTCTACTTGTACTACAGAAAAGATCCACAAGTTCGAAAACATCAAAAGCACCAAAAGAACTACCTGTGCTTATAGCAGCTAACAAGCTTGATCTCTTCACAGCCCTTCCTGCTCCTCTGGTGAAAGCGGCGCTAGAAACGGAAATTACCAAAGTCCGGAGCTCGAGAAATAAAGGTTTGTTAGACTCCGGCATTAGCATGAACGAGATAGATATTGGTGAGGAGAAAGAGTGGCTCGGAGACGGCGGGGAGGGCAAATTTGAGTTCTCGCAAATGGAAGAGGTCAACGTTCCTGTTTCAGTCGCAGGAGGAAACGTGTTGGGATCAGACGGCCCGGATGTTGCGCAATGGTGGAATTGGATTGGCAGCAATCTCTAACTTCGCCAAGTGGACTTTTCTTACTTCAACAGGGCCATCAAACAATCCATTGCTGATGGTACGATCAATTTCTAATCTGTAGAGATCTCTGGGAATTCTGCGGGCAGCTATGAGAGATCGTCTAGCCATTTGCTAACTAAGTCCTCCTGAAGAAATGGCAGTCGGCCTTCGATGAGGAAGCGTGCAAAGATCGGAATGCGTATAAGCCACTTTGACTGCACATTGATCTAGGCACATTAAGGCCGCCAGTAACGCTTGTCGATTCTCAAGGCACGTTAGAAAACCCGTCGATATTGGCCCACTGCCAATTAACGCCGGCCATAGATTGTGTTGCTGCCAGATATCGAAACGTGAAGACTGACCGACTTATCTTCAAGCATGATTGTACGTTAAACCAAGCTCTGAGGACATCGACGTGTCCTACGTATGCCAGACCGACCCTAAAATGGAAGATGGCTGGTACTCTAGAATAAGGCCTAATATGCATAGAGCATATACCAGCTATAATTTTTATAGGACAAGCAATTCTTATTCCATGCATCTTCTCCAACCTTGTCCTTGAACTTTGTACGCTGAATTACGGTTTTGAAGGAAATGCAATGTATTATGAACTACCTTTTCCCTAAGTTTGAGAAGTCGGAATGTTACGAGTAGGATAGGGGAGTTGGTAACCTCCCTCATAGCCTCATAGGGCCGGTAGGGCTGGGGCCCGCTAGTAAAGTTTCACCTTCATTCTCCTCCTAACAGCAACAATCAAAAAATCAATATGCCCCCATATGACCTCGTATTCCAACACAGAAATTGTTGTCAGTTATCCGGTCATGATTGCCACCAATGTTGTGACAGATTGATGTAGACGTTCTTATCTTCTCAGCAGCTTACAAACTTCCTGATTCAACATGGTGCTGCTACACAAAAGAACGAGCACGGGAGATAACGGAGGATCTTGTACGTATGTGACTCATTGCATCGAGTTCTTTACTTTATATAACGGCGAAGACTCTCTTGATACTCCAATAGTATCACACCAAGAAAAAGTCGGGCTGTGTAATCTTGACGTGTCTCCACTTTGCGCGCTCCAACTACATTGGAACTCTACAGCCTAATGAGAGGTCCAGAAAACGCTTAGACTTTGAATCTCGAAATTGAGGACCAACGCCGGACGCCGCATTAATGGGTGACTTGTCGAGAGGATTTACCCCAGAGTACGTTCCAGCGACGCAAGTCAGGAGAAGCTGCACAAGAAACCTAGCTGGATCTTACATGGTCGGTGTTTTAGGGTTCTTCTATCAGCACCTCGTCGATCATCTGCAGTACCAAATGAAGATGGGACGTTACTGCTTCATACAGTCTCCCGGCACTCGTTTTGTTCTCATCAGACCACGGCCGAAATGCGGGTGCTAAATGTGGTTACGGGGTTAACGAGCATTTTATCTACTAACGAACGAGACAGTGAGCCCACATGGCTTGGGCATGGCAGTCATGTGATCTGGTTAAGAGGAGACGAAGATGGGACGACAGAATTATGGATCAGAGATGCTGGAAACCTTAGCAATGAGTACGTACTACATGACTTGTCTATCGTTCGTCTGTGGCGGAAGTTCTTCCACAGTGTTGAACAGCACCGGCTTATAAGGAAAAAAGTCCGCACCGAGCGGGAGTGTTTGAAGGTTCTGTTCGATCCCTCAAAGTGAAGAGGCTCAACGAGAGTGCGATTGCGATTGCTGTTGCTGGTGAAGCAACGCTGAACGGGACGCTCAATAACTCCACAAAAGCAGGGGGCAAGATATCCACAGCTAGAGAGCACAAGTCACTTCCTGTCAGGTATTGGAACAAACATTTGAGCGAAGAGAGCAACACGATCTGGTATCTAACACTGCAGAAAGCGCAGTCAGCAGAGTTTGTCGGCAGCTCACACTATATCTTTTCTCCCGAGGGTCCTATCAACGCACTAAAGGGTAGCGGATTGCATTGTCCAACGCTCAAGGAAATCGACAACAGTGGTGACTTTGACATCTCGACCAACGGCATTATCTTTATAGCCAGAAACCCTGGTTCAGATCCTACAAAGCGCTTCGGGTCTGATCTCTATTACATCCCAACCCACACTTTCCTTCGAGATTAGCGTATGCAGAAAGGTATCGAATCCTTGGCATCGCAATTGTCGCGCCCCCCCTCACATTTACTATTGAATCCAGACATTCTTGACATTCTCAAACCTTCAACGCTCTAGTTCTATTGAAAAATCAATAGAAAAATCAATCAAACAGGTAAATTTGAAGCTGTTTTCAAAAGCACTTACTGACCTGTCAAATAGCTATGCCTCGCTCACTGGATTCATTCATTCGCTCCAAAATAGTACGCCTTCTACTACTACACTGACGCCCCCTAGCTATCGCCGAAGAGGTTCACTGTCATTTTGATACCGTTTATAATATACAAGAGAACCTGTTTATATATCATTCGTCGTGCAGGCCTCAGTTTCGACCCAAGGGGGCCCCCCGTAAGGTCTTTCCAGCCGCTGAAGACTCTCTTATTACATATCTAGAGCAACAGCCATGGGCCATGCAGAAAGAGATGGTGTGGTTCCTATGAGAAGAGTGGAGTTTAAACGTGCATCAGTCCACGATATCGAGGATTCTGAAGAGAAGACGCTGAAGCAATAAAAAGAGACAGCGTGTGAGCATCAGACAGAACGATGAGCTGCGATTAAACTGAATTGCCGACCTGTTGCAGCTGACGGCTGAGCAGCTTGTCTTCGTTGACGAGACTCTCTTCAACGAGACCACGGGGTGACGTCATCAAGCCTACGCACCAGTTGGTGAACCAGCTCGCTATCAAGCCTCTAGAAAGAGAGGGCATTGCTGGAGTGTTCTTCCGGCTTACACGATAGATGACTATCTATCCTGTATCGATATTCGTGAAGGCTGGTTCAACGGCGAGGCTTTCTTTCGATGGCTAGCAGATGAACTGCTACCTCTATGCAGTTTCTTTTCGGCCCCGAAGAGTGTAATCATCATGAATAACGCCAGCATACACTGTAACGCTCGTATCGAGGAACTCATTATCTCACACGGGTGTGAGATACGATATCTGTCATCATACTCTTCGAACTTCAATTTCATTGAGCTCAGTTTCAGTGTGCTGAAGGCCTGAGTCAGAAGACATTTCGAGGAGATATGATCTCATTTCGAAGGCACTTTTGATGAATTTCTGCACTATGCAGTAGCAAGAAGTCGCTGTGACAGGTTTTCAAAGCAGCATTTCAAGCATAGCGTCGATGATTATATATTTGAGGCGAATATCAAAGCGTTGAAAAGAGAATTGAAAACGGGTAACATAGATTTCGATTCTATTTAAATCGAAGCTTGTTCTATATGTAGAAGATTCTTTGCCTGACGTCATTGAGGCTTGAAGATCTTAAGATCACCTCTGAAGCTTCGAGTCATTTCATCTGAAACTTCTAGCTGTATAGCTGTTCGACGTGACGATGGCTCGACGTGACGATGGCATGATGGCTTCGGGGGTCGGGAGGGCTAAAAGAATGTCAGCACTGTGAACGGTTTGAACAGCTTCAAATTTACCGGTTTGATTTTTCTATTGATTTTCCAATAGAGCGTTGAAGGTTTGAGAATGTCAAGAATGTCTGAATTCAATAGTAAATTTGGGGGGGGGCGCGACAATTGCGATGCCAAGGATTCGATACCTTTCTGCATACGCTAAGACGTGTCCCCAAAGCCACGAAAGGTTGAAGACTTGGGCTTCACGGGCGCCTGTGAGTCTCCAATCTTCTCTCGTGATGGCACATCTGTGGCGTTTGTGAAGACAAAGCAAGGCGCCGCGTGGTATGGCCATCAACATCTGTTTGCCATCAACAACATCGACGACCCACATTCGCCTCCTGTTTCAGTCCTCGATCCTCTGCAAGAGTCAAAGGTCTGGCCTCTTTCGCCACACCATGTCAGGTGGAGTGATGATTCGCGCGAGCTCTATGTACTAGCTCAAGAGGAAGGCCGCTGTAAGCTTTTCAAAGTTGCATCGCCGTTTGGCAAGTTTAGCAAGGCACCAGTAACCTTGGTCGATGAAGGCTGTGTCTTGGACATTTACCCCTTCAGGAATTCGAACAACCAATGTCGGATAGTTATGAATAGGTCAAGCTTTGTGAATAGTAGCATCTACTCCATCATTGATCCCTCCACAGGCTCAGAGGATATTGTTTCCGGTCTTGTCAACGGCGCCTCTGAATTCGGCATCTATCAATCTCAGGTCTCGGAGATTTTCTTCAAAGGCGGAGGTGAATACAAAGTCCACGCATTCGTTATAAAACCCTCAACCTTCGACGATAAGAAAACCTATCCAGTCGCATTCATCCTCCACGGCGGTCCCGCCTCAGCCATCCTCGACGCCTGGAGCACCCGCTGGAACCCCGTCCTCATCGCCGAACAAGGCTACATCGTCATCCTCCCCAACTTCACCGGCTCCACGGGCTACGGCCCTGACTTTATGGAAGCTATCAAAGGCGAGTTCCTAGGAAGACCCTACGACGACATCGTCCAATGCTTCTCCTACGTCCAAACTCACTTTCCCTTCGCCGACATCACACGTGCCATCGCTTTGGGCGGTAGCTACGGCGGCGTGCTTATCAATTGGATAGCTGGCCACCCCCTCGGCAAATCGTTCAAGGCCCTTGTGAACCACCAGGGCATGCTCAACCTCTCCGCCCTTTACGGCGCCGACGTAATGGACATGGCCTATGATTTCGGCGGCGAGATATGGGAGATCAGAGAGAACTACGATCGCTATGATCCGGGCAGGTTTACGCAGAACTGGACGACGCCGATGCTGGTTGTGCATAGTGATTTGGACTATCGGTGTCCGATTACGGAGGGATTGGCAGCTTTTACGGCGTTGAAGAGTAGGGGCGTTGAGGCGAGGTTTTTGAACTTCGAGGATGAGGGACATTGGGTCTTGAAGCCGGAGAATTCGTTAAGGTGGTGGAGGACGGTTTTGGGATGGATTAACAAGTTTGCGGGGGTTGAGGGGGGAATTGATTTGGAGGAGCTTTCGAGATGAGGGTTGGAATTGTTGGAAGTGGATGAGGTTTGAAGCAGTTTGAAGAGTTGAGTTGAATGGTCACGAGTAACGATATCTGCCCATGTTTTATTTCTGAAACGGTTTTGAGAATTTCGAGTGGGTATCATTCCATCTTCAAAGGGACGGTTATGCGGTCGACCCAGAGCTTGGAGATAATATCTTGATCTCGAAATATTTTCGTTCAACAATGTTGAACGTGACTTCAAATCTTCTTGGTATCGGGGTGCTAAACATGCCAAAAGACGCAGAGAGAGGTCGTAGTATGCGGGAATGATTCGACCACAATATCACTCGTACATCTCGGTAAACTACAGTAATTCGTGGGTTTTTGCCCTGTATTGCCCATATCATGCACCGAATATCTGTTTCTCTAGCCGTCATTTTGCATATCCTGTAGTATCTCGGTTTTCGGCGATACATCTCCTGTATCATGCACTAGATACATGTTTCCGTGGCCGTCCTCTTTCTTTTCTCGAAGCGTCAAGGCTAGCTCTTCTCCACGATCTTTTCGCTTTCCTATTATGCCGGAGCCTAGCTGGACTTCGATTTCTGTCCATAAGGTCTTCATTAAGCCGTCATACAGACCTTCGACCCACGCTATGTCTCTCACGATATGTTTCATATCTTGCAGGGTTTGTAGCTTTAGTATCATACAAACACCGGCTACAAGTAGCTGGCTGACAAACCAGAACCTCTCAGGACGCCCTATAGCCGCCATGCCCCCTATGACGAGCACCCAAAGCAGCGTGGAAGGATGAGCGTTTGACCAAGCTAGCACGAAACCACTGTGATCCAGAGCACTTCGCAAACGCTCTATGAATGTGCTGTAAAGATGTCCACCAATTGGTACTTCGCGGAGAGCAACGTAGATGTAAATAAACGCAGCGCTTCGACATGATCCATTGATAAAGCTTTCCAAGGGAGAAGTACTGAGTGGATCACCAGAGACGGAGAGCAGGAGCAATTGCCGCTCTAGCATATAGACTCTTTCTGAGAACGATGTTATCAAGGCTTCCTTATTGTTTACACTACATGCCGAAACAAAGCCAGAGAGCTGGCGCATTTGCTGAAAAATCTTGACGAGACCTTCTTGGCGCTCGTTTAGTCCCATAGTTCTGGCAAGGTCTTTTGAGGATGTCATGTATCCCGCCATTTCTGTTCTCATCGAAGCTGAAACCGGAATTCGATCGGCGTTTGAGGTCTTGATGAGGGGAAAGCGAGGTGCTGAGAGTGAGAGGGCCGACCCGCAAATGTCTGCCCTGGAGAATCACTAAGAATTGCCAGTAAATGTAACCTCGGGGGTTTGTCTTACCAGGAGATGAGTCTCTGAAGACGGCTCTGTACACCAAGAGCTCGGAGACCTCCTCTAAGCTCCACCATTTGTTGTGCGCCCTTCAGGTGTATCTGGGCAGCCGTTGCATTTCCAAGTATAAGCTGTAAGAGTTAAGTGTCAGAATGCAGTTGGCGGTACTAATTAAGGAACAGTTACTTCAAAACAAGCAAGATATATAACCGTGGCAATCATGTTGTCACTTGTTGCGAATTCTAGATCGGTAAGCTTTTCATTCAAGAGCTGAGTGGTCTCGCTGCGAAGACGGAGACATTCGGTCGTGGCCAAGGGCCCGTATGACAGTGATTGGTGAGTTACAGAGATAAGTAAAATGCCCTTAAAGAGAGCGCTGTTGGTAATGGCATCATTCAACCACTCGTTCTTCGAATCGAACGGTATATAGGGTACAGCATGAACGTCTGCTCAGTGTTGAGGAGATTAGCATTTCGAGGCGCTGGGATTTGCTTATGCCTATATTCAAGTTTCATTGTCCAAAACTAAGAAGTATTGTAGGAACGCTAATAGGAGAAGAACGGCAGTAATTTTGATACTCTCTTGAATACGGCTCAGAGAAAGACAAAGTCGTTCAAGGGTTGCATGAGCTTACAATGGTACAACATCTTATGAACGTGATTTGTGCTTGCGACAGGAAGGGTATTAAAGGGGTCGAACCCCCCGGCCCAGGGTACTGCGAACAAGTCCACTTTTGCGTCTTGGGCTGGCGGCGGCCATTGTGGCTGGGTCTCTTCTTCTTGGTCATCTCTAAAACGCTTTTTGCTGGACTGCCTCGAAGTTCGGTTGGAAGACTCCGAACTTGTGGGACTGGTGTAGAATCGAGTGCAGGAATTCTCTACAAGCTCTCTTGCAGACGCTTTCATCTCCGTCAGGTCTTCCTTTCCTTGGGTTGAACCTTTGGTTAAGCGTTGGCTGGCTGATGCCTGACGTCGCCGATAGTCTTTCATCGCATGGGCACGAACCCGTTTCCTCGAAATAGCGTCGGAATTGAGACCTTGAAACTGGACATACTCGAATACTTGTGGTGTTCCATCTCCGTTGGAGCTCATTCTCGAAATACGCGCTGCTGCCACTTCTGGCAAATTCACATCCCTTATCCAGTGTGCCACTGTACTATCCCTTTGCTAGTCTAGTCGAGAAGAACGAGTCTGGGCCAACTGAGAGAATCTTGTTGGACTCGCGTTACCTCAAGAGTTTATTGATAGTGGACTACCTTGAGGTAAGGTATGTATGTGCCTTGGTCGTGGTAGGTTTACATAGCGTTGTAATTTTCAAGCCTGCCGGTAACTCTAGTGGCGTATGGTACTCTGATGTTTCGAAGACAGTGTTCGCATATCAAACTCCCTGACAGCTGTACACTTTGAAGCCTTGCTCATCGTTGAATTGGCGATTGGTTGTGTATGAAACTCTTCCTGAGGTGTCAGAGCCTGCTACGTTCTCAGTCAGCGTCAAGAAATCGGTCTCTCGTTTTCGTCAAAGTCATCCGAATGGCTTCAATAATACATACTCCTCGTGATCCGAATACTTTATCGAATTACAATAATTTCCTAACAACTCATACTATAGCCAACTTTGCTATTGATTTTGAGCAGAAAAGTTTGATTGGCAATGTCGTTTTGAATCTCAAGTCCGTCACTGATGCCGAGACCAAAGAGATACTGCTCGACACTAGTCACTTGGATGTGCATGGTGTAAAGGTAGACGGAGAAGGTTCGAAATGGAATTTGCTACCTAGGTTTGAACCTTATGGTAGTGTTTTGAAAATCGAACTTGAGAAAGGCGTGCAAAATGCAAAGAGCGTGGATATCGACGTTCGTTCCGAACACGTCTCTACCTTGTGATAAGAAAGAGCAGCCCTAATGCGTCGTCCTGATTTCAGATTCAAGTACGCACTACAAGGGAGTGCACAGCCCTGCAATGGCTGACGCCTGCTCAAACCTCGAACAAGAAGCATCCGTATATGTGTCAGCGAACCTAGGAGAATCCATGGGTCACAGCTCTGAAGCTAATCGTGTGCTTCAGTTTCGCAATGTCAGGCAATTCATGCAAGATCTTTGTTGCCTTGCCAAGATACACCAGATGTCAAATCGACTTTTGACTTCAATATTCGATCTCCTTTACCAGTCATTGCCAGTGGTCTTTCTACTGGGGCGAGAGACTTTGAGCCCGGCAGAGAAGGAACACCAGGCACACTCTTGTACACCTTCAAACAGGATACTCCAATCCCGAGCTACCTATTTGCCATAGCTAGCGGGTTAGTCTCGATGTCAGAACGTAAACCAATACAAGAAGAAGTACTCACGGTGAATAGCGACATTGCAACTGCTTCGATTGGACCCAGAAGCACAGTTGCTACCGGTCCTGAAGAGATTCAGGCGTCGAAATGGGAATTTGAAGCGGATACGGAACGTTTCATTCAAACAGCCGAAGTCGGTCTTGTCACGCTATATGCTGGTAAGGGATTAATGCTGATAAAGCTCTGAACAGAAAATCGTCTACCCATACGCTTGGACTACGTACAATATTCTCGTACTTCCACCCAGCTTCCCTTATGGTGGAATGGAAAATCCTGTCTTTACATTTGCTACCCCAACTGTAGTTTCGGGAGTAAGTCTAATCTCCCATCAAGAAAATGATGCGATCAAACTGGGGTCCTGATCTCTTTGTCAATATAACGAGCTAACCGCCTGGATGCTAATGTAGGATCGTGCAAATGTGGACGTCATCGCACATGAGCTCTCCCACAGCTGGAGTGGTAATTTGGTCAGTAATGCTTCATGGGAGCACTTCTGGCTGAATGAGGGCTGGACGACATACCTCGAACGAAGAGTGGGTTTCAGTGTTCCTAGTGCAAAACAACAACTGACCGGACTAATAGATACAAGCTGCAGTGTAAGATGGTCAGTGCTTCTTGGTAATAGCAAGTAACTCATAGTGCTCGACAGGCACGGCGAAGCTCATCGAGATTTTTCTGCCATAATTGGCTGGAAGGCTTTGACGGATTCGATCAATCAATTCGGCGAAGATCATGAATTCACTAAACTGATCGTTGACCTGAAAGGAAAAGATCCGGATGACGCATTCTCCAGTATACCATACGAGAAAGGATTCACTTTCCTTTATCATCTCGAAAAGCTTCTAGGAAAAGATAAATGGGATAAATTCATACCTCATGTAAGGTCACCACTTGTAACCTCCTGGGTCTGACCATTACTGGTCAATGCTCACATGGGTACCAGTACTTTACGAAGTTTGCTCGTAAGTCCCTCGACTCCTATGACTTCAAGTCCACACTTCTCGCCTTCTTTTCTTCAGACAAGACAGCGTCTACAGCCCTCGCCAACCTCGACTGGGACAAGTGGTTTTACGCTCCAGGCTTTCCACCGAAACCCGACTTCGATACTTCTCTTGTAGACGTCTGCTACGCCCTTGCTTCTAAATGGGAAACCGGCACGAACGAGTTCCAGCCTGCCACATCGGACATCGCAGGATGGTCAGCGAATCAAATCGTTGTATTCCTCGAACAGGTGCAAGAATTCAAGGACCCGCTAAAAGTTGATGATGTCCATCTTATGCGGGAGAAATACGGTTTTGCGAAGAGCCAGAATGTGGAAATTGTAAGCCGATATCTTGCGGTGGGGTTGAGAGCCAAAGACGAGGATGTCTACGAGCCTACAGCCGAATTGTTGGGAAGAGTGGGGAGAATGAAGTTTGTGAGACCGCTGTAAGTGCTTTTCATCCACTGGCTGGTTATGGGAATCTGTGTGCTAATTGCTTCATTTAGTTATCGCCAACTGAACCAGGTGGACCGAGATTTAGCAGTGAAAACTTTTGCGAAGAACCAAGATTTCTATCATCCAATATGTCGAGATCTAGTTAAAAAGGATTTGTTTGGAAAGTAATGATCAAATCATTTATTAGTGCGGTCAGAATGCGACATGAATAGTGGGAAGGTTGATTTGTGATTTAATTTTCCTTAAAGCAGCAAAACAACTTCAATGGCTTGCCACTGCGATAAGAAGATTGAGCAGTAGAAATTAACAATTGTAGAGAACGAAGATCCGAGACTTGTCCTATCCCATTATGCAGACAGATAATGCAGCGCTTTTTACCCAAACCCCAATCGTATACAATAACCATACCAGTTCATTCACTAACTCACTCAAGCCTACAGGTTCGGTGAGCCGTAGCCTTGTAAGCGTTCCTACGGGAAGTCATACCTTTCGATCAAGTGTACTCCTGACGCCGTATCCACAACACTACTAACCTCACCTGGATTCAGCGAAAACGCCACATCCTCAAATTCTTTCTGCATGTCTCCTCGACCAAAGAACCCTCTGTCGAGTTCAATTAGCCTCCCATAAGTCTCGAAGCCTTACAGACCTACAAATCGCCCCTCTTCCTCGCACTACTACAATCACTCTCCGTCATACTCAACCCCCCCAAACTCACCTCCCCTTCTCTTATTCGCTTCTCATGCCCCCTTATAATCGTTGTCGCCTCCTCTTTCGTCCTCGTAATCTCCGCTTCCCGCCAACTACTGGGCCTCCGACTGTCCTTGTGCTTCACTAGCAAATGCGCAGCGCGTATCTTGCCCTCTTTGGCCTGTGAGCCATCCTGGCGGATGGCGGCCCCGCTGTGGTGCTGGGCCATGTAGGCCTTGAGCTTCTCGGTGTCAGTACCAGACGGGGGCTCCCAGCGGGATTCTTTGGTGGAGCTGTTGAAATAGTAGGGGAGATTTTTGGAGTTGGAGTGGCGGACTTCCCAAGCCGTGGGTAAGCCGGAGTCAGACTGGCGGGGAACGGTCAGCTCTTCATGGCTAAGATAGGGAGGGCTATTGGCAAATTGACAGTCAATGTTGTACTTACCATGATAGGCAAGGTTATATGAAGAATTAAAAAGTGCGCAAGGACGTAGGTTTTTGTATAGAGAAGCTAGCGATTGAGGGATTCGAGGGGCGGAACTAGAACTAAGCCAAAACCAGATGTCGTAGGGCTGATGGCGCTTTCGCGACTCATAGAAATGTCACGTCCACCATCTTCCATTTTATAATCAACTGACAACAAATTTTTGAAAAGCAAGCACAGCACCGGCTTTCCAAGTAACCTATGCAGCATACCTCCAAAAGCCGCAACGAAGCAACCCCTCCTTACAGAAAACACCGCCATCATGTCCGTCTCACCTGCTCCGTCTGACGATCAGCAAGCAAAAACCCAAGAACAGATCACATTCAGGTTCTGTCGAGAATGGTGAGTCACCTACACAGAGGTACATTGCAGACTCAGATAGCTAATAGATATTCAGCTCCAATATGCTTTACCCAAAGGAAGACCGAAATACCAATAAACTCATGTTCGCCTGCCGAACGTGCCAATTCAGCGAAGAAGCCCAATCCTCGTGCGTCTTCCGAAACAACCTCTATAACACAGTTGGAGAAACAGCAGGAGTTACGCAGGATGTTGGTTCAGATCCCACGGTTGGTTTACCCGACTTTTGTACTCTGTGTGGGCAAGAAGTGGTTTGTTTTTACTGTGGCGGCGAGGAATGCAGTGATTCTACAGGTGTGGAGGAAATTGAGGATGATGACCTGTTGGAGGAAGTGGAGGTGGACAGTGGTTATGAGAGCACGGAGATAGATCTGAGTGATGGTGGGAGCAAGAGTTGTTGAACCTTTCACTAATGTGGCTTCTTGACTGCAGCTGCCAAGGTCGAACAAGAAGTGCCCCAACTGTCTTGAGGGCGAAGCGGTGTTCTTCCAGTCGCAGCAGCGGTCGGCGGAGACGGGAATGGTAAGCTTGTCTATAACTAGTGCTTCTTACTCGAGCATGGCTAAGACCGCCATGGGCAGAAACTCTTTTACGTTTGCTGCAGTTGCGGGAACATCTTCCAATAGGCGCTTTGGTTGCTCTGGGAAAGGACGGTATCTCAAAGAACGGTTTCGGCGTTTTGGGTTATGATACCACATCCGGCGTTAGAGGAGAATTGAAGCGATACATGGGTCTGCAGCATAGCGACGACGGTTACAATTTAGTGGAAATGAAGGGAAACTTGGACTTGATATCTTTTACACATGCATTGACGCCAGTGACAGGATCTTGGACCACTGCTTATCGCGAAGCTCCGAGCCCACAACTCCTGATTTATATGTTAGTACATCCTCAACCATGTATGCATATTCAACATCTCATGAAGGAGTGTACGGTAGTCTCACCATTTATCCTTGTGCCCAACGGCTCCCCGTTCTTCCCAATCAAAGCACAAGCGTTGTCGTCGAATCTGACAACCATCCCATCCTTTCTTTGAACCTTCTTGGTCGTTCGTACCACTATAGCATGCCTTATATCCCCTCTTCTGACTTTATTTGCCGCTGCCGCCCCCATGGCTCCTCCTAGACCAGCATCGTTCTGTGTGCGTGCTTTTTGAACAACAATTATTATGCGGTCACCTTAAACACATCAGCTCATAGTTTGAGGCTACTATAGATTATGCTTTGTACCAATCTTTGCATGTCGTTTCATTCGTAGATTCCGAACGCACTCGACTATTGTAGCGCCGGAATTGTCGATGCAACTAAGCATCGTCTACCATTATGGTATTAGCTAACATCCAGAGCAAGCTACGTCCATTCGGATGCCATACCTTAAGTTGTATCATCGTGGCAGCATTGAGAAACTCGTCAATAGGTATCTGTCAGTAGAGAGATATCAAGAGCTATTGATCCAACACCAAAAATATCCATCGCGGAAGATCCCGAGCTAGCGCAGGTCACGGTGGCTCTTCTCTCTTCTCTTCATCCGCCTCCTCGTCACTCCCTTTTCATCGCATGTCACTCCTTTGAATACCAAATCCCAGTTCGGGGAGCGAAATTAGCATGCGCAACATAGCACACTCCTTTCTATATGTTCCCCAGTTTGGCCACGTGTTTTCTCACATCAGCTCTCGGCTTTTCCTACTCTAAGTGATTAAGCTACCAACAATGCACAGCTTTCTCAGCCCCTTTCACGGCTCAGCTTATATTTCCTCCTGTTTCTAGAAAGGCCTCACAACAGCCGCACATAGCATTTTCGGTTTTTTTCTCCAATTCTCATTTCAGAATGCCACGAAAGGAGGCACTCGAGGTCGCTCCAAAGAAGGATCGCCTGACGCTCTCTCAGCTCGCAGGATACGATGACATACTGACGGACGCGCTGGTTGATCATGTATGCATAATGTAGCTTGACTCCCGAAAAACCCACCGCTGACTTGTATTTCAGGTCTACTACTGGACTGTGATCCGAAAGAATAGGTCCAAGTATAACTCGGCTCGTGGACTCTCCGAGGATGACATTACAGCGATCTTGCTATACGATGTTGTAGTGGACAAAGACTCTCAAAAGGCGGAGACAGCATTGCTTAAGCTTCCTGGACTTCGCAAGTTCTACGATAATCTCAAGATTGATCGAGAAAAGGAAGACTTTAGGCGTCACATGCGCAAATATATCAATATATGGCTCCCTGATTGTCCCTTCGAAGTCTCCACGACAAATCGCTACACCATCGTTACTCAAGAAGCTGCGGCGACAGCTCGGCGATTGATTAAGAAAGGCGATGCTGTTAGGTATCTTTGTGGAAACTTGGTGTCCATGACTCCAGAAGAAGAGAAAGATTTAGACCTTACTAGACGTGACTTCAGCATTGTGATGTCCAGTCGCAAGAAAACACCTTCATTGTTTCTAGGTCCAGCACGCTTTGCAAATCATGATTGCGACGCCAATGCTCGACTCGTGACTCGAGGATCCGAAGGCATGCAAGTGGTCGCTATCCGAGACATACAGGTCGGGGAAGAGATCACCGTCACCTATGGCGACAATTACTTTGGAGAAGGCAACTGCGAGTGCCTTTGCTCAACTTGCGAACGAGAAGGCCGCAATGGTTGGCCTGCACAAGACAAGAGTGTGCAGTCAAGTGGTACCTCCACGCCCCACGTTGAATCCGAGAACCAAGCACCGGGACCTTACTCCTTTCGCCGGTCGCGGAGACATGGCCAGCTCCCACTCTTCAGTCCCGCTTCGATAACTCCAGAAACTGACGAGGGAAGCCCCAGAAAGAGAAGGAAACTGGTGACGGCCAGGGTTTCATCCTCTCTTGGCATTGAGGTGTCCGATTCTCGATCCACAGCTCCTGCAGCTATTATTGAGAAATCAGGCTCAACCTTACGAAATGTGGTTTTAGCCAGCAGCGGTAGTGTCCCAAGCGCGGAAACCGGGCTCAAGAAAGAAGTGGACCAAGATGAGGACGAGTTACTAGCTGGTGTGAGGGCTGCCTTTTCTAGCGCGACGGGTCTTGTAAGCCAGATAAAACAGGCACGAGATCACGATCAGCGCCCTCGTACAAATAGTACTGAAGGATCGCCGCAGCGATGGCCTGAGCTCATGAACTACCTTGGAGATACCTTACTACCTACCGAAAATCTGCGTCAGACCAAGGACTTAAGAGACCCCAGCCGCACTACACCTCAACGTATTGGTCTTACCTCACCTACAAAGAGAGGCGTCAATGAACTCCCAACTCCGGCCTCGTCATCCGAAGCTGGCTCGATCTTTGACGACCTACCCAAACAAAACGCAACCCCAGCCACCACCCCTAGCGCCAGCATCGAACCCCCCTCCGACAGTGATCTTTCGTCTCTTCCCTCAACCACGGTTCTCGACGACACCATTTTCAACATGGTACCTAGACCGTCGAAGCGCAAACGAGGCCCGCGAAAACCCCGTCTCATCCCTACTGTCGAGAGCTCTACCCCTACTATCCGCTACCCGGGCGACTACATCCGTACGCCTCTCTTGCTGGGCGAATCCTACTCTAGATGGGTAGACTGTGACACATGCTCCGCGTGTTGGGTGCAGCAGAATGGATATCTGACGAGGAAAGAGTGTCCAAGGTGTGAGAGGCATAGCAAGCTGTATGGGTATCAATGGCCAAAGACGGAAAAGTGGGGAAAGGGAGATGAAGAGGAGAGGGTCATGGATCATAGGACTGTGCATCGGTTCCTGAAGAGGGAAGAGGAGGTTAAGCAGAGGAAGCGGGGCAGGGGAGTCATCAGGGTGGGGACCGAGGGGACCGAGAGGACGGTTAATCGGAGTCAGGTGGAGGAGGTGGTGGAGAGTCAGCCGATAGTGAAAAGGAAGAGAGGAAGACCTAGGAAGTGCGACCTCCTGAGGGTATAACGTCTATGCTGAGCTGGTAGCGGAGGCCTCATTTGCCTGTATAACATACGATTTGGCGTTCAAGGAGTTTTGAAAGCATCTGAGATGAAATGATCAGCCTGTGGCGCTGTGTTCTTAGATACCCTTACCCATGTTGTACGATAGAACGATACCATATAGCAGGACATGGAATCATTGATGGCCTTTCTCGACTTTGCTGTTGGTTGTTCTATCAGAGTGTCTCCTCATCTCATCACCTCTTCTCCCCCGTGCTTCGCCCAGACCCGACGACTCTGCGAACATCACACGTGAGCGATGCGTTGGGGCTTGTAGGATTCGGACGAGGCAGAGGGTGATGTTATTGCGTCTATAGAAATCCCAACCGAATACGGGTCGAAACGCCAGTAACAGGATCAGGAAGCAGACACGCCGTGCAAGCAAAACAACTCTAGGCATCCATGGTGACGCTACCAAAATTTTTCCTTCCTTTCCATTATTCCCACGCCCTATTCTTATGTCGGTATTGTCACCGGGTCCTCCGCCAGGCGGATAGTCCGGCCCTCCACAGCCATCCGGCCCCTTATCCCCCGCCCTTCGTCCCATCGTCCCCCGTCACATTCCATCCTTGTTTTCCTCTTCTTCAACGCCATATCTCCAAGTTCTAGTTCCTACCTAATTCGGTCCGCCAGGCAGATAATCCGGCCCTCCTCCAGGCGGAAAACCTAGACCCGCAGAACCCGTCTCGTCCCCCGGCCCATCATCCCATGCTCCTGGGGGCCTCGGAGCCCCATCGCCATGATCTCTCCCCCGTGGCCTCCGCTGTCTGCGCTCCTGGTCCGCAGCCGGTGGGCCCTGCCTGTCTCCCCCATGCGGGTAGGGCCCACCGTTTCTGGAGCCGCCATCAGGGGGAGCCTGTGGGGGCATTCCTGACGGCCGATCCCGTCGGCTGTGTCTCGGAGACTGGGTTGGTCCTGGCCCCGCTTCTGGGTTCTGTCCGCTGTGTCTCGGTTGACGATTCGCTGCAGGGAAAAGCTGTTCGTCTGCGGAATCTTCGGGGTCGGCTAGTCTTGGGGGCCTTCGCCAAGTATGTCCTTCACGACTACCGTGGTGGGGGCCGCGTGGTGGTTGGTTGGGTGGCTCCGGTGGGGCTCTGGAGGGTCGGGGGCAGTGGCGGTAGCAGCATGGGTGGCACGGTTGGTGGTAGTCGTTAGGGGATAGGTCTGTAGCACTGGTTAGAATTGTGGTGCCCTTAAATCTTGGACGAAAGTCAAACCCCTGAAATGATTATTCCTCGAGTTCTGCCTTCGGCCTCCACCTTCCCGCCTTCCATTATCCATGTCGTCGTTCAGATTTAATCCTCGTTTTCCGTAGCCACGGTCTCTTCGTCCGTTATCCTCTACGTACGATCCGTTACGTTGTCTTTGGCCTTGCTGGAAAAGCCGTTCATCCCGCTCCTGTTTATCCTTTTTCCGGCCTCGGCGTCTCCTATGTTGAATGTAGTCACCATGGTGCCGAAAGAAATCGCCGAGAGACTTGACGACGTGCTGAACCTCTGGATTTTGCAGTAATTGCATCGCAATGTGAGCTCCCTCTTGCTCGTAGACATAGCGCTGCTGACTAGGGATGTTGCCCATGATGGAAATTCGTATATTGGGAGGAGTAACTTTTTAGAAGAGCTCTGGCTGAATATGGGGCTTGGCAACATCTTGTTGTCCATTGCGATAGTGACGGGTTTTGAGCCACGTTGTTTGGCCACGATCCAATTTCGAAATTTAGCATGGACGTGTTTACTCCATTGAATTAGAAATCGTTCTAGAGCAAACTTCATGAAGTGTTTGCTGAGTCAAATGACCGCAACGTCACGAGACAGCTGCACACATAAACGAGATACTTGCGCAACTGATAAGAGGGAAAGTAGATAGAAGATGTTATAAGTGAGCCACTGTGAAAGAAGAACTCAGATAATGCGAGTTGTGGTTGAGCTGACTGAGAAATATTAGCAAATTCGCCCACAAAACGAAAAGGGTACTGTTTGAGAACACTCTAATAGCCTTGTTTTCCATGCTATAAAAAATGGTAAACTTTGGGAGAGTCTCTAGTATTTGCACATACATCAGGGATTGTGGAAAGGATTCTCAACTTCAATACTCGGATGCCCAATTGGCGGGTTGGCGAGGGTTTTCATTTGTTGCAGCCCTTCCTTATTTACCATCTCTGGAGGCTATCGAGATAGGCTGAAATTTGGCAATTCCAATCTTAGAGCTAGACTTGCTCGACTCACAAATTAGGGAGCATACCTACCTCAAAAACGACCCCGGCGTTCTTGAGCCGCTCAATAAAAGGCTGCCCTAGCATCGCCGGTGTTAAAACTCCGCCACCCAGTCTTCTCACCATTTCTTCATCTCGCAATATCACCATTGCAGCTTCCGCAAGGAATATTCCTGTAAGATAGTAAAGCGCACCGTCATATCTGAACTTAGCAATAGCACGGCTTGGGTCCCGGATGTCTTGGTCGGCGGTTGCGATAGACCGATACTCAAGTGCCTCATTTCTTGAAGATTCCTTTGATGCACCTTGACCAGGTTGGTACACGAACTTCTTCGCTAGCCATCGGGCAGGGGGGAACAACAAAGCAAGTCCAGCAAGGGCAAGGAGGAAGTGAATTCCTACACCAACGAGGGCATTTCGTACCTGTATATACTCACTGTAGTGAAATCTCGGGCCATAGTACCTCCCGCCATCTTGCAAACCCCAGGTCCGGTGGACGATGGCAGTGTTTCCTGTGGCTGCAACAAAGGTTGTCAGTGTACCAAGGTCCGGATCGAAACGAAGACCGAGCAGCTTGGTTATGAGCGACGGGCCCCTGCTTGGCTTTGGTCCTGGCACAGGAGAGAGCGCCCATGGCGAAAAGGCGTTCGCAACCTCTTTTACGCTATAGTAATCAAATAGATTGAGTATAGTAGCCAAAGTGCCGCCCGATGGCATACCTCTAAATAAAGTCAGTCCAGAAAAACAGACGACAAAGCTAGGGTGAGACCACTTCAGATCAGAAACAGAAGCAACGATGTCTTGAGTCCCCACCGAGAGCCTATCTCTGATATGGCGAACCAAGGACAAAGCAAGCAAGTCCGATGGCGTAGATTCGACGCCCGCTTCTGGAATAATCTATCAAAGCTTCAGTATACTTTTATGCCTTGCGGTTACTTTACAGTGCATACAATGGCTTTCTTTGCTTTTGCCTTGTCGTGAAACTCGTTAATGATCTTGAACACCCACGGTGTCTCCCCAGTTCTGTCTCGCTTTAATTACAATAAGTCAGCAAAAGGCAAGAGATACTGACACGTCTATATAATGTGTTCCTTGTTCAACGCAGGCTTCAACGACTGGTGTACTGTAAAGGTAATAAGGGCCAACGGTGTTGAGTAGCACACGGGTCTTTGCTGTCAGAGCATTAAGGTCTGTAGGAGTCAAACTTGCCACCTCGATGCCTATCATTATGTCAGTCTAGCCTATAGCATTATTAGTAAGGAGACAAACCGGGCTGTAGACGATCAGGATTGAGAGTTTTGAGATCATCGATCAAAGCAGAGAGCTTAGGACTTGATCTACCGGCAACAGCCCACTTCAGATCTGTTGGGAGGCTGGTAGTGATATACTCTGCACAGAGCTTGCCAGTGTGGCCTGTAGCCCCAAGGAGAACAAGATCATATTCTCTCGATGCTAGAAAAGCCATAATCAAGGTCACTCCAAGGCAAAATCAAGACAATCAGAATACTGGTTAGGAATAGAGAATCACCAATGGCATTGCTATATACACACAAACATAATCGACTGAACGGAAGAATGGGCAACACCAAAGACTATCGGAGTAACAACAATAACGAAGTGGACCCGTATGTCTACATAATAATGTACGGAGTACGGTATTCCGTACACTAGAAATACAATTAGTTCGCTTCCGAGGGTTCGCCCTATTGGTCTCCGTAGGTACTCCGCCGAAACCCGCCAAGACACTTGTTCCCGCTCTAAGCGAGGTTACTCTGCCCACACCACTCCAACATCGATTTCTGAAGACAACCTCATCGTATAAGCTCTACACCGTCAGCAAGATGACGAAACGCACAAAGAGTATGTATCAGGTGCCCTGAGCTTAGAGGTGTTAGGCGTGTGCTAACTCGAGACTGCAGAGGTTGGCGTCACCGGTAAATACGGTACCAGGTATGCAGCGGTGACCACGAGCATTTCTGATCCTGCATGACAGTGGATACCAGATATGGTTTTCTATAGATCGCTGATAAAGACCCCTCTAGATATGGTGCTTCTCTCCGAAAGCAAGTCAAGAAGATGGAAATTACACAGCATGCCCGGTACACCTGCACCTTTTGCGGCAAGACTACTGTAAAACGACACTCGGTCGGAATCTGGAATTGTCGATCATGCAAGAAGACTATTGCTGGTGGTGCTTGGACCGTTTCGTAAGTGGAAAGAGCTTGAGCAATGTCCAAAGATAGCAAACCTTTTAATCAAGTCTGTGATGTACAGGACACCTGCGGCTGCTGCTACAAGATCTACGATACGGCGTCTACGGGAAATTGCGGAGGTATAGTTGAAAAATATGGAGGGGATACAGCTCGGATATCTTGTGGTCTCATCGATACGCTCCCTTATGGACGAGTGTCGAGTCGATAGTCGATAGCATGCGTTGCTCGAACAAACCACAATCAAAATCCAGCGAGGCTGCTCTTCTAGAAGGAGTAGGACTACCGTACTGGATCTCAGTCTATGTGCTGGAAGATTCGATATCAATGCACAATGTGAAGTGAACATAACTTTTTGAAGATTTGGAGTCCAATGGTCAGCTTCATCAGCACAGCGACCTGTACCTGGTTGTCCGGTTCACCAATGAGCCAAAAACAACATATTTCCCACTTGGTAATTGCCTACTTTGGGTGTTTATGACTCACTCAATCGTGGATGCAGATTTGAAGCTGCTGCCTCAGAATCGTCACTTGATGTGCTTGATGGACTACAAGGAAATGGCCGCAACTGAAGTTTTCTACCATAAGGTAAGTCTGTCTGAAGGGCAAAATCCTATCGCACGATGATTCATTCATTTTTCGTCACTATTCTAGTCGGGTGATCAGTACCTCAACACTCTTGATCACTGGTCTGTAATATTACGGCGCTATGCTTCACTTTCCTCACAATCCTGTACGACGACGTTATCGCACTAGCGCCTCGCTTGTATGATTACAAGACAAGACCTCCAGCGCTGCAGCTCTCAACCTTTCTTCCTTTCCATCTCAATTTACTTTCTTAAACCAACTTCCCCAACTCTATGACTTTTGAACACCCGACTTCCATAACCATTCTACACGATCAACAACATGTCAGACACATGTATTATTTGTTTAGGCGACCTTGGCGAAAGCGCCAATGACCTGCCCCGCTCTGTTGCCCCAGCTCTCGAGGTGGAAGAAGATGCCCAAAAGGGCTCATCATCCACGTCGAAGTCTCCGGAATGGGGCAATAAAACCGAAGATGCGATGGTCGCACACCTATTGCCTTGTGGCCACAACCTACACAATGATTGCCTTAAGCCTTGGGTGGAACGAGCGAACAGCTGTCCTATATGTCGGCAAAGCTTCATTCAAGTAGAACTGAGTGATTACATTGGAAGTAGGTCGTAGGAGTGTCGAATACGAGGGAGAATAGTTAACGATATCTTCTAGGTCCTGTCATCTCCTCGTATGCCGTCGACGAACGAACTCAAATTGCTGACATTGACCCATCAATGCTCATCGAAGAGGACGACGATGAATTTGACTCGGAACCATGTCCAATATGCGGCGAAGACGACAATGAAGATGACTTCCTTGGGTGCGATGGGTGCAGTACAGAATACCACTCTTACTGCGTAGACCTCACGTCAATACCACACGGGCACTGGTTCTGTGAGCAATGCACTATTGAAAGAACTTCCGAGGGTGCATCTGCGAATATTCCAGCGCCGCGACCACGCAATGCAGCTGATAGGCGTACTCGTAGTCAGCAACGACGAGTGAGAAACCGGACGCGAGCTAGCACATCGACTTGGGCTCGTCTTTGGCAGTCAGTCCAGGTTGGAACTCACATCGACCTCGACTTTCCTTTTGACGAAGGATCAAGTCCTGAGAGAACCAGTAGAGAACAACGAGAACGTTCTCAACGTCGGGACTTCAGGCAGTGGGAGCGACGTTTTCAAGTGGCTGAAAGACAGGGAGCAGCGAACAGGTTCCGAGAGGCCGCATCAACGCTTCTCGACATACGGGCTCCCCGCGAGCGCCCAAATCCACCCGAACCCGAATCACAAGAAGAGATCCGCGCATGGAACGCTTTGGAGAAAGCAAAACAGATCCAGATGGACCCAAGTCCAAATAAAAGGAAACGGAAGTCCGCCACTACATCACCCTCTGACGTTGAATCTGTTCCTAAACCCGAGCGACCGCTGAAAAGGCCGCGAACACGGAGAAACGAGGAACTCGCTGGATCATCATCGGACGTTCCGGCCGAGTCAAGTAACTCCAGGCGCAATTCTGTCGCAGGTCCATCATCATCACACATACCTGTTACGGTTTTGAGTAAGGGCCCGAGCTTCCTTCAATCGTTACTACAAGAAGTGGAGGCGAGCGCAGCACCTGATGAAACCAAAGGGCAAACTCGTCCACCTTTCCCATCCGCCACGGGTAACTCCTCTCCTCGTGTCTCTTCGCCTGGGGCATCGCCACCAGCCTCCAACCACGCCAGCCCTCGAGCCCTCTCAACCACCCCTCCTCCCCACAACGCCACACGTCCTTTATCACCATTCTCACTCACATCAAAGGTCGAACCTATCTTCCCACCACCCGAGTTTTCCCCGAGTAGGGCATCACCTGAGCCTACTACTTCTCACCAGACGACTCATGATTCGCGGCACCCTACGACCGACAGACGACACTCTCCGAACGCAGCTCGACAACCACGTTCGCGGACCCAACAATCGCCAAGCTCAAGCCCTCCGAGGTCCGCAGAAAATTCGCCATCGCGCATCAACCTATCACTGTCAGCCAAGTCAGAGCTCCAAAGCATGGTCACGGCGGCTCTAAAGCCTCACTACAAGAGTAATGAGATTACCAACGACCAATACACCGCCATTAATCGGAACATATCACGCATGCTCTACGACAAAGTTGGGGAAGACGGTAAGGTCAATGGCGAAGATCGTGAGAACTGGGAACAGCTCGCTAGCGATGAGGTTACAAAGGCGGTGCAAGCTCTTAAGATCGCTGCATGATCTTACGACAGGGACGGGAGTCTCTCAAGGGATTATAGGCAAGACGGCGACTTGGATTGCAAACGGGTGGAGTATTGAGCGTGGAGGTCTTGGTTCACGCAGCTCATTGATACCCAATGGCGTTGTTCTTACACAGGGGTACGTCCAGCATCTCCAATCGTTCCAGCGATATAGCTGTTTCTAGGGATAGCATCTTGGAACAAAGCGTTTCGGTTCTGAATCGTTAATCTTTTGTAAATTGTTGGTGTAGAGGTTGTTCGACCCGACCAAGTGACTTGTTGGAAGGCTGAACAAGTCTGGTTTACTTCTTTGCTGTAGCCAATGTATTATCCCTCTGAAAGTTACGTAGTAGATTTGATAATATATGTCTATCTTTTATGATACAATTAGCAACACATAAGAGTAACAAGCCCACATCTCCATCTACCCCATCTCGCCCCTCACCCCTCCTACCTCACTCCCGTTCCTCTCCCCCCATTCTCCTCCCCCACCCATCCACCTCCAACCGCCCCATTCGCCTTCCCCTCCCCCCGATCCTCAACCTCCACCCCACTAACAAAAACCTCACTCACAAACTCCAACCCGGCCACAAACACACACAACAAACTCGCAATAACAAAATGGCTAATACTGGTCCCAATATCCAACCAACTGCCCTCATCGCGCACCATCCAGAAAAAGTTCATCGTCAGCACATCGCTGATGCTCATGACGAGCATGAACAGGCTCGAGGGCGCGACGCCGAGGCGGCGGTTCAGGACGCCGAAGTTGGCGCTGATGAGGGCGAAGGGGATAAGGAGCTTGAGGAGGAGGAGGGCGCCTTGGGAGAAAGGGTTGAAGATGGGGATGAGGCGGTAGACGCTGTCGAGGGAGAAGGAGGAGATGGAGGCGATGTTGCCGGTGGAGAAGAAGGCGGATTGGAGGAGGTAGAGGAAGAAGAGGGAGGGGCGGACGTCGGAGAGGGTGAGGGGGCGGTAGGGTGGGGGGGTGTTGTTGGTGGTGTTTGGGTCGGTGGAGGAGGCGAGCTGGGAGGTGATGGCGGGAATGGCGGTGGAGAGAGGTTTGGGGGTTAGTATGGGGGAGGGGGGAGAAGGGTTTCTTTTGTTGGGAGAGGTCAAGGTGTAGATGTGGTGCTCGAGACGGACCCAGGTGACGAGGGTGGCGCAGAAGGCGAAGTAGAAGAGGCCTTCGTAGGATATTGTGAGAATGATGAAGATGGGCGAGAAGGTAAGGAACATGATGACGAGACGGTGGAGGTAGTGATGATTCGGTTGGAGGCTATGCAGGAAGGGAATGGTGAGGGACGCGACTTTTCTTCAGTTAGTGTGTTGGTCAACTTGGATCTTGCAATGGATGACTTACTCAAGACTAGCCATCCAACCACTTGGTTGCCCAATGGTAGGCCACGCTTCGCTTGCAATGAGACGCTACTAGACCGCGTAACGACCATGGCCAGCACGATCAAACCAGTTTGAACGCCGAGTATGCTTCGTGAAATGCCGTCTACGGTAGGGGATGCTAGATCGCCCGTTGTCGAAGAGGAAACAATGCTTTTTTCGAAAAGTAGGTACAGTACTCCCACAAAGGCCATAAGAAGACCTCCGAGTAACCTGCAATTTTCCTATCAGTCTTGTGGGCGATCTAGTGCAGAAGGGTGACTTGTGTGCTAAAGGTAGGTAGGGTTAAACGTGCAGTCCTAGTACTCACATTACATTAATGCTCTCTACCTTGATCACAGGCAACAAGGTAAATAGGCTCATTGAATTACACGCCGCAACCCAGGTGGCAATTATTATCTTATTATTCGAAATGAAGTCCCGCCCATAGAAAAAAGGCCATGAAGCTGCGGCTACGAAGCAGACGGTATAAACCGAACGATGGAAATATGATAGTACCTACAATCCCGGTTAGCATGGTGGTGGCTAGAATACTGGAGGTCTAATATTGAAGACTCACAAGGGCTTCCATGAGCCCAACAAAGCCCAATGCTTTGATTCCTAATAGAAACACCTCTTTCTTGGATTCTATTCCTCTCAATAAATGACGACCCCCTGCAAATATCGCCCCTCTACTGGCAAATACTTCTTCCCAAAATATGAAGGGGAATATTGTGTAAGCATAATATGTGTAAGGCGCTTTACGGAACCATAAAGCAGAGAATGCACCGACTAGCAGGCCGCCGAAGGCCATGGTCGTCACCGTTGTTCTCAACGTCTGAGTCTTGCCCTGCAACACATGCATATCAATGACAGTTGTAATAGCAAAAGTAATCCAGCCCAAGTACCCGAGGGTCACGAGTAATCTCAAGAAAAGCCAGTCGTAGGTCTGAAGATAGCGCAGTCCTTCGAGGCCAAGGTTAAGGAGTTCTTGGCTCATGGTTATTGCTTGGTCAAACTGCCCCTGCCTAATCAAGGTTTGTATCTCCGTTACGCGATGGTTTACTGAATGCTTTTCGTCACCAAGTTTAGAGAATGGTTTGTATTGCAGCTGGGTAGCCCGTTTCTGCTCTTCTTTTATCCGATACATTTCCAGTATCCCTCTAGCATTCACCAGAGCTGCCTCGGCCTTCTCATTTGGGTCTCCTGCGACGTATGAGAGCGGTAGTGCACCAACCGAGTTCACTGGGAACTCTAACCCAGCAAGGTATGCCATCAATGCAGCAATATCTGCCTGGTCGACGTCATGCCTCTGGACTTGGTCGAGTCCCCAATCAGAAGAGAATCCGTCCTCGTGCCCAAGCGCTTTACCTGAAGCTTTAAGGACCGGCTTCGCCACTCCAGAACCCCATGCGATCAACGGGGTCCGAGTATTATCCGGATGGCCATCTCCATGACTGCCCCAATCACTCATGCCATGATCCGCAGTGAAAACAAATGCCGTCTTGCCATCTCCATAAAAGACTTCTATAAGCCTTGTAATCTCCTGGACACCCTGATCGACGATCTTGATATTGTGGAGGTACTCCTTCGAGTAGGGCCTATAAGCGTGGCCTGTGGTATCGAGACCAAGAAGATGCAGGAAGAAGACGTTCTTATCTTGACGTAGAGCAGCGTCGAGCGTAGCGTTCCTCGTAGCTTCGTCGAACATGCCTTTAACCTTGTCGAAGACCCAAGTGTCCAATTGAGTTGCATCTGCCACCAATCAGCTATCTGTGTAGCGTGTATCGATCGCCCGAGCTTTTACCCTTTGTGAAATCCTCAAACTCTTCTTCGTAGATCTCCGCATCTATCCTTCCTCTGACCGCGCCCTCCTTGAACATCGGCAGTATATCCGGGCTACCCCAGCTCCACGTATGCCTACTCCGGTTGAAAACGCTATCGAAATTCACTGGATTAAGCTTCCAGCCCGTTGTGACCGCCGACACATCTTCATAAAGCCCAGCTATCAGCGCAACATGCCCCGGTCTTGACTCCGTGGGCATTCGTGTGTGAGACACTCCAAACGTGCCTCTTTCGAGTACACAAGAACGAAGGAATGGGGCCAAAGGCCGGGGCTCTAAAGCTTCAGGCGCATTGGGTGATGATGGTGACGGGTCAGGAAAGGATTGAAAGGCCTTGTCAGCACGAAGTCCATCACCCACAAAGAGAACAAGTCTTTGGGCTGGAGCCTCGACACCATTACTTCTGTTCACTGCGAACGGCCTCATACCACTGACAATAGGGCTGACGAAATAGATGTCGAAGATGGAGTAGATGTATATTATGTGGAACACCACCGCAACGCCCAAGAACCCGAACCTACCAAGGCGGGCCATCACAAAGAGTGGATGATGGCACCCAGGTCCGAAGTCACCAAAGTCTTACGGGCAGAGAGCGAACGACGTGAATGACGCGCAGGCTATGAAAGAGAGTTTGTGATTTTGCGGTAATTTTTCGGTAATAATGGGAAAGAGCGATTTTAGTTCCATGTCAATAGCTCACAGAGCGAGGACGGCTGCTAAAGCCGTTGTGTATGCATTACATGTCTTTGATATTCAATAATCCTTAGATCTATGTATACCGATTCAGAACGGTGCTGGCAGCTTAAAGTCCCCCTCTAATCCGTATCTACTCATCCTCGTAATCTATCGCTGGGAACCGATGCCTCTATCTACTACTCGTTAATCTTGGTTTGTGCTCAGTTTGATCCTTTTGTCCTCCGTGAATTTGTTGGGAGCATTGTGCAAAGGTAAGGTCCATGTAAGATGACTTCGCCAGTCTCATGACTGGATGTGTTAAGCCCTCTGAGGCCGTAGGCGGCGTTGCTGCGTTGAAGCTCAATTAATCCTTTATATAAAATCGCCTCCTTCTATCATGTTCCAGATGAAGGCGTTCGTTTGCTTCGCGTTATTTATATTCTTTTCCCTTCTCGTGGAGGGAAATTTGGTGTTGCGGCGATTGAATATTCTAGATGTAAGCCGCTGCCGGACGAGTCGATGTCCCCTGATGAGATAATAATTTGTTACCTTCGCATTCTATGTAGGTGAAAAGGTTGAATACATACCAAGAGGTACCCAGGCCATGCATAGGACCTACTAGCAAGCCCAGGAATCATATTTGTACTTGTCTCTCGTACTTTAATACCATGCACCGCTGGAGGACCTTTCCACTTTTCTCATTTTCCTAATTGTCCTGAATGCCGGCAGCCAACCAAGCCGCCACGAAGCCAGCCAGCCCTCCAGCTCTCAGCACCCATCCTGTCGCCTCCCCGTAAACAACGCCCCATCGTCCCAACGCCCAGAAAAGTGCACTGCTCCCAATGGCAGCAACGATTTGTGGTGTGGCGATCGCCATGTTATGCACACCCATAATGGTACCTGCTTGTAGGTCGAAAGTCCTACCATCGACATCTTCTTGCTCACTGTCTTCACCATAATCACTGCAAGTAGCAATCAGGGGCCCAGACCTCTCTCTGGCTATTTCGGCGCTTATTAATGCAAAAGGAACCCATTGCGTCAAAGCCCAGGACACGCCCAGGAGACCTACTAGGAGTGTGGAAGAAGTGCGTAAGCGAGTGAGAGCTGTAGATAGTAGTGTTACGGCAGTGAGGATGTGCGATGCCGCCCAAGCGCGGGAAAGAGTGAGCCAGGGAATAGAGACAACCGACTTCAGCCGAGGAGGCCCAGTAATGGCACTGAAGACACGACGTTTGGTCGGAGTACCCGGGGCTGATTCTTCGTTTTCGATGGCTTCGAGGTCTGAGGAAGTCGTAGAGCTTCTGGAGCATGAGATGGACGTCTCTAATGGGTTACTTGGGTAAGAGACAAACAGAGGGAGCAAGAGGTTCGCAGCAAGGGCAGTTATAGCGAAGAGAGTCATAGCCAGTGTACCTTGGCGAACAGAGTCCGGGTGGAGTGCCAAAGGCGTCTGGAGGGGGCCAGGGTGGATGGTTAAGGAAAGGGCTTCGGCTTGGTCTTTGCTATGTGAGTGTCAAAGAACAGAAAGAGTTGGATTCCAAAACTTACAGAGATTACCGATATACCTATCTCATTCCAAAAGTGTGAGTGATATAGTCCCAAAACCAAGGGAAGATGCTTTCATGGAGATCGAGACTCACGTGGTTACATAAAATAAGAATGGAAACCAACCAAGCCATGCAAAAAACTGCACCATACAGACTCTTCTGATTTTGCTCGGCATGGTTTTTGCAGTGGTGAGAATTTGTCCAAACACCGCAAAGACACCGGATCCGCTGTCCAGATTCTGGTTGTTTGTAACAAATATTTCCTCCTTTACTACAAGGCAAGTAGCTGCAACTGTTAAGCATAGAGCAACAGAAGCAACCACACAAAGTCCCTTGAACTGCGTATTCCCGAGCCATGGCAGCGTATTCGGCAGCGAAACAAATCCTGACGCATAACCCAGGACAGTCCCAAGACATATAATGCAGCTCGCATATGCATTTGCTTGCACCTGCTGTCCGGGCGGGCAACAATCGACTATCAATGCCCTTATGCCCGCCTGGACAGGCTGAATGGCGATGTTGAGCGCCCATATCCAGGCTGACGCTACTAGTCCATTGACTATAGACACCATTCGCCTTCCAATATGAACTCCCGTGGACGACGACAGAAGAGCGACGGTTTCAGCAGTCCGAGGAAGAGCCAACAAACAGACCGTAGCCGCAATGGTACCAATGATAATGAAAGGTTTGCGGCGGCCCCAAGAATGTTGGCAACGATCACTGAGGACGCCGACACAAGGCTGGACGAAGGTTCCAGAGAGTGGGCCAGCGAGCCAGACAAGAGAGATTAGATAGGCTGGAAGACCAAGGGAGGAGAGGTAGGGCTGATGATGTTAAAGGTTACTATAAATATTTTGAGAGGAGCAAGGGGGGAGCAGAACATGAGAGAGGAGAAAAGAAAAGAGGAGGATGGAGAGGATCAGAATTGAGGATATGGGAGGAGGACTTACAGAGCCTTGCGACATTATTGCGGTCCAGATGACTTGCAGGCTGCTCGCAAGAGTTAGAAGTCGCTTACGATGCAAACCATTCAACCCTCTTGCTCTGAAGGAGGGCTTACCCTCCTGTGCTGATTGTAAGACATATCAGATACAGCGGACTGGCTCGCCTTGCGCCGGTCTCATCTCTTCTACCCGGATGTTGTGCCATGCTAGGCGGTTCCATCCATTGCCAAAGCAAGCTGCTTGAGGTCCATCTTGAAGATGTGCCATGGTATTGATCTCCATGAATGGAAAGCTTCTCCCTACCGAAGGAATCTATCGCGATCGCCAACTCCATTGTGGATAAGCTTGAAAATAAGAAGGGTAGATATTCGGCTAGGAGGCGAGGGCATTCTGGTTGTCAGTAGTTTTACTTTCTAAAGAAGCATTCTATATTCTATGACCGACTTCTGATATACGAAATGGAGTCTGAAAAAGGTAGCCAATGCTAAAACAGTATGGTACAAATGTAGCTTTCGAAACAATTGGTGGCCGAGATAGGTACAGTAGGATATCTACTACCAAGACTAGTGATGCGTCATTGAACTGAGAGGCGTAGGCCGAAGAATCCTGCCACCATCTCACCTATCATTGTTATTCCTGCGTCCCGCTGTGCGTCCCCCAACAGCGGTTGGATTTCCTCTTCTGTGTGAAATGCACAATGGTTGCGCATTGTCAACATTATTGTCACGCAGACCAATGGATTTGGTTTGACCTCAAGACGCGGCACCTATGGGCTCGTCTGCTCTGTAGAAAAACCCATTGGCACGGGACCTATTAGCCAACCAACTCAATTCCTCCTAATCCTCACAGTTCAACCACAAGACTTCGACCTCCGTCCGAACTTCGAAGCATCGACGACGCCCAGCTGGTGAAAAAATCATCACCTTCGTTCATAGAGAACCGTAACACGCCAACGTTACAAAACACGTCATCAAAACAACAGAGTGTTTCCACGATAATTAATTCATGACTCGAGATTCTGTCATGCATACAGTACTGACTTTTTGAGCTGTCACGGTATAGCATACACACTGTTGCTTTGTTCCCGCTTTCGCACTGCAGCAGCCGTCCCATACGATCTCATTGATGTGGCAAATCTATTACTTACTAACAGACGGTTGTTCTTGCTTGGAAAGGTTTGATAGGAGTAAGGGGGAAGGGAAGTGGAGGATGGCTTTGGGAAGAGTGGGGGGGAAGGAGGGATGTAGGATGGATGGGAGGGTAGGTGCGTTGGGATTGGGCCAAGAAGATGGAAGAGTTTGAGGGTAGGGGGTTAGTTAGAGGGGTGGGGTGTGACTGGGACAGAATTGAGGGCAGCAAGGCGTGATGTGGTGGACGAGGGGAGCGGGATTCACTGGGAGAAGGCTACTGCCCGCGGGCATGGGACGATCTACGGAGGGGAAGGAGCAGGAATGTGATACATAGATGTGTCCTTGGGGCATAGTTATGTTGGTTGGATAGTGTTGCGGGGCGAGAAAAACCGCAGTCGACAGTTTGACCTTAGCCGCCAGCTGGGAAAAGTGTTCATAGTCTTTCTCCGCGTGTGTACGTATGACCAGTCTCGTGTCCCAGCAAGCCTTCAACAGCACCGCGGGCTTCACTTCTTTTGCTACGTCTCTTCCGCCGAGAGGTTGGAGATGAGGCTTGTGCAGGTGTTCTGTCCAGTACAAGAGATAAAGAAGCCCTCGATATGATAGGACGGTTAGAACGGCGGAAACTATAGAGGGAGCCGTGGATTCGACTGGATAAAAGTCGCAGAACTGCCTTTTCCCCCTTCAGTTTCCCTTTATCTCCCCCCATCTCCTTTCTTTTCCGCCAATTTTGCTTCATACTTGGCTTTCCGTATCTTCTTCAATTGTTTAGTTCGTTCAGCTTCGAAGCGAGTTTTTCCCATCTTGTACTTGGTATTGAACTCAAATATGGGGTTGTCAAACAGCGCACTCAACGATTGTAAGCTTGAGGAATTGATTGCATAATTGATGCATTTGGGATACGTATAGAGTTATCTGACTCACCCTCTGACAAATCTTTCGCTATTTTTGGAAATGGAACGCTCATTGCGTAAAACCTCTTCCCCAATCATCCGAAGCAGTTCGTAGAGTTTTTTCCAGCATTTCCGCTTGTTTTCAAGCTGCGACCTCGCTTCTTGCGAAGTAAAGACAAGAGAACGTGAGTTTTTCTTATAGTTCTGATGCTTGTGGAATTTTTCGTGCAGCAGCCGAGGGCTGAGACTTTCTAGTTTCTCAATGGGCAAGCGTAAGGTAACTTTCGAATTGGTGCTGGAGCATCTGTCAAAAGTCTGGCGATAACGTGCCTGCCGCTAGAGCGCTCACGTATTTACATGCTGACCGCCAGCACCCGAAGACTTGCTATATGTGAAAAAGGGAACACTCTTCGGTATCGGCTTCGATCTCAGATCGACCATGAATTTTCGAACAGCATCCACTTCGTCTTCCTTGCCTTTGTCATCTGACTTGGAATGAGATGAGAGCGACCTTGAAAGTTGAGCAGCTGGTAACGAAGTATCGGTAAGGGAAAGAGCCCCGAAAGATCGTACCGTTTGGCGAAGCATTGTTGGGGAAAACCACCGACCCTCCGAATGGGTAGAACCAAAGAAAGAATTACAACACTCCAGGTTATGGAATTCAAGCATCCCACGATTTGAATATTTAGCTAAGGCTTCCATCCCTTTGGCCAGGCACCCACATACCCCACCATACGGGTACGTGCATGCATGCTGTGTAACATCGCGTTGTATTGCAGACTCTCAACAATTCCGCATGAGGCCTCCTGACTACCTCCGTAGGCTTCCGCGATTCCAGAGTTTTGGTCGGACCCCCCTTTACAAACCGATGATAACCTGGTAGCACTTCCGTTCCTGTTTGATCTATCGCTTTGGGCACCTAACAAGTGATCTCTCCAGCCAAACGTCCACTAAGGAATACAATGATACACTGGAAAAGAGGCGTACAACGCATGCGACTAATCGTTGAGCTCTGCGGAGAAAACCTGCGTTGTACGATGCATTAGTGCGAGAAGCACGCACAGCACGTTCTATATTTCCGATAGCACTAAACGATGATCCTAAGCGTAATAAAGTATTGCAAGAAACCATAGAAACCAAAATATCACGAATAACAAAAACTGACAGACATATTGATACTGAATTGATAACCCAGATGCAGAAACAACGAGCGACAAGCGAAAACAATCAGTTCAACTCGTACAGACAGCAAAGTAGCATAAAAGTTTGGCTAAAAGAAACGTGGTCCCACTCTTCCCAAATCATCTTCAAATATCCTTCGCTCACCCACTGCAGCTTGATCACGTCTTCGATGACCACCTCCGACGGATCTCCGTCGAAACCAGCCGTCACGTCCTTCTGCCTGCCGTCTCTCTTCTGCGTTGATTATTGCATTGTCGATGACACGATCTCCTCTCGCTTCGAAGCTTCCTCGGCAAAATTGGTGAATTACTGGTGGGTGACGAGGCTCGCGCGGAATCATCTGTTGAACCCGCCGAGCAATTCGCTCTCTTTCTTCCTCGAGTCTTGCATCTTCCTGTTCCTCTTGTCTCCATGCCCTTTCCTCCTCGTGACGCCTGACTGCTTCTACTGTCCAGAGTCTGGCCCTTACTCGTAATTCCGCATGCGCTATCTGCTCTTCCACTTGGTGCCTGACTGCTTCCACTGCTCGTCTGGCCCTTTCTCGTGACTCCGCACGCGCTCTTTCTTCGTCATTGCGGCGTCTTTGACGTTCTGCTGATGCCGCACAATCTCTTCTTCCCTGCTCCAGGCGATTTCTGTTCCGCTCGAGGTCGCTATTACGTTTCTTCTCACGATCCCTCTGTCGGCGCACCTTGTCTGCTTCCTTCTGGGCACGGATTCGTGCCTCATGTTCTTCCCTAGCGATGCGCTCAGCTCTTCTGCGACACTCGCGCTCCTGGGCAAGCTCATGTTGCCCTCCTGCAGGGCGCGGAAACAGCCCTAACATTATGGGGGGGCCACGGATAGGTGGGAGAGGCGGAGGCGGTGGTGAAGGTGGAGGTGGTGGTGGTGGTGGAGGTGGTGGTGGTGGCGGCGGATGAATAATGGGTGGTCGAAGACCAGGTCGGGGAATCCGTTCTCGTTCTCTGATGACAGTCTTCTTTTTTTGAGGCTTGGACTTCTTGTTACACGAAGTGAACGGAATGTGGATATCCCAGACAGCTTTCAACCCGTCCGAGGGCTTTTTCCGGTATCTCACGACTTCTGGCTGGGGCTGTCTCCTGACTGCCCTTGGCTCAATAACCTGATACCGTGGTTGAGGAGCAGGAGGCGCCTCGGGAGGTACGGCGATTTCGTCTTCGAAAAGATCAACGATCTCCGTTTGATTGCACGGACAATTGGGTGTCCCACGTGGGCACCAGTACAGCCTTTCTCGAGGTTCGCGGTGACCGTCCGGGTAGATGACAGAGTATCGCTGGGTAACACACATCGGACTCTGGGTTCTTCTAATCTGCCTTGGATCTGAAATTCCCTTGGTGCTTTGCCGACAGCCCGCTTTATTTACCGCTGTTGTTGCGGGCTGATGAGGGTTTGAGCGTCTAACCTGGGTCTTCGGGGATATTAGATCGGCGAGACAACGGCAGGAGAACTTTGGTGGAAGCCATGTAGCTAGGCAAACATGACAGTTGTCGCTGATTAAATGGCAATTTGTAGCTCTCTAATACAAGAGTGAGTCAACTTGTTGGATTCCGACAGGTGGGTAGAGCAGTGCGGCGATGATCCGAAGCACAATTATTGAGTAGAGTAGGTTCGTATTATTTCTTAGTTGAGCGCAGACGTGAGAATGTAGGATGTATGAAATAGTGAGGATTCTCAACGGTATATAAATGACCAGAAGGGTATTGCAGCCTAGTATGCTCAAGAAATGACGAGAGTGTGACACTGGTTTGGTGGTGATCCGTATTGGGTCATGATTGTCGGGTGAGCCGCAGGAGCAAGGATTGTACCTTTTTGCATTGCCCGCTTCTGTGGCTTGAAAAAGCCTAAGCGCGCTAAAAGTCCAACATCTTGAGTATGGCTTCGGTGACGGTAAGGGTGTCTGACAGAGCAAGAAAAGAAAATGGCTGAAGGAACAGATGCGTATTGGTGGAAGGTTCCAGTCTCGAAGTGAGAGGTTTCACGAACGAGCAATTCTGCATGTCAGCTGAAGAATTGCGCGGCTACGGAAGGAAGCAGCGACATGATAGACTAGGAAACAACAAGGCAATTGAAGGCACAATCAATTATCAGCGACAACGAATACCTACATAACAAGGCAATTGTAGGCACAAGTAGCGACAACGAATACCTACATACAAAGACCAAGCGGTGTGAGATAAGAGATGCTCAGCGAGTAAGACTGCGGAGTATGGCTGCAAGCTTTTGCGCAGGAGGTTGAGGCTGGAAGCACCAACATCACACGTGTGTTTCAAAGTGAGCACGAGCAAGTCGAGGCCTGTCTATAGCTATTCATGTCGTCTCGGAGTGTGGCCGTTACAGTTTTCTGGTGGTGGTGGTGGTGTTTGTGGTGTAATGGTGTTGACTTTTCTCACTGTCCTCGAGATTTCATGGCCTTGAGGTCAAAACGCCTGGTCTCCATGCTCATCTCTGAGACCATATTCTAGCGAGAATGGTGAATGGAAAAGATGCTGTCGTCAGTACCCAGTGCACGAAGTATCAGCAGGCCCACCAGTACCCGTCCCATAGAACATTGTGACTCCTTTACCAGACGACCAGATCCGGAAATGACCTCTTCATGGTTTCAAGCCACATGTTCCGTACGATGAACTGAATGGCAGGCCATGGGCAACGTAAGCACTCATAAGCCTCACAGCTTCATGCTGTGCGACAGTTGCCACTGCAAGGTATTTGACAATATGGAGGGAGGTTGGAAGGTTGGGTAGCCACGGCTGAAGGCATCTAGCACGGTCTTTAGCGAGCATGAGGCTCTCTCTCGAAACACGCGCCACAATGGCGGAGGCAGTGCAAAAATCCTTCCTTGTGGCCATCTGCCCAATTGGAAATGCCTCATAGCTCATTACTCATACTCGCAGCTCGAGCTTCTGCACTGATGACGGCGGGCCGAAATGCGAGTGATCATTGTTTTGTCAAGTCGTCTTTGTGCGGCTATGATTCGACGATGCTACCCAAGCTGCAAGGTTGCGCAATAGGAGTAGCATAGCAGCCTTAGTGGCCCGGGCCAATAGATGCGAGCTCGAGTGTGCATTATGGAAGATGAAGAATTTCGAATCGTTGCTGACGAGATCATCATTCTTACTGAGGGACTTCATGGGGTAGAGAAACAGAATCGACGTCAGCTGTCACTCTTAGGAGGCGTTCGTTTTCCCCCTAATCATCAGTCAAGTCTTCGATGTCTGTCAACCCGTGGATCCAAAGGACCTCTTTGCTTATGCTATGCGATGACTGGACCTATCAGCTGACGCGGAGAATCAAAGGCGATACTGTGCACTTTAGCAAACTCTTTAACTTGAGACATTCAATGATCTGGAACGGCGAAAGAACTGTGAGTGAAAATCTATCCATTCAATGGCCCTTCCCATGTCTATGTAATCCATTGCGCACTCCGCCTCTCATCTATGATGTTATAGCGCAAGAGCAGAAGTAAATGGACGCTGCACGAAAGTAATGCCTCAATAATCGCTATAGCTGTACTTAGTAAAAGAATATGCGATCCTTGACTATCCATCCAATTCATTGCATTGGCTTCAGAGCCTCCTCAAAAACTCCCAGTAACTGCTTACCAGAGGAGGAGGAGCTCGAAGCTCAAGATCAAAAATAGAGCCAGAATCTCCCATATGCTGGTGGATTCTATCGAAAACTCCAAGGCCTGACCAGCACTCTTTAACATCATGTTGTCGTCTGTGTTGGCTGGTTTGTTGGGCCCACTACTGTGCGACGATAAGCTAGATGCGGTCTGAGTACCCTGACCGGATGTGGTGGTTGGCACAGGGGGGATATCATCAAACTCCACCATGGCGAGCACGACTTGGTAGATTCCGGTATCTGTTCCACCGATCAACTGGGACGTCCAGCTCAGGAGCAAGTATTTCCCATCAATACCAGCATCAGCTTCTGCTACTAGATTGTTGCCATACCAATCGTTGAAACGTTGCTCTTGAGGCGTGCTGTCTGGATAAAGAGACTGGGCAAAATATTGCCGGTTAAAGTATTCAGGATGAGCCATTCCAGCATAGTTGAAACCTCCTTTGCCCGCAGGTGAGAGGTAAAGCTTCTGCTCTGCAGACCAAGGATATTTGACGAGAGCTTCTACATCTTCCGCTTTGATGCCCTTCCCATTCTTTCCCCCCACAGTCCAGACCGAACCATCCTTGAGGGGCCCATTGAGCTCCAGATAACGGATATAGAACGTCGAGTCTACCATCTTGTTGAAGTAGACCATGACAAATGTCGCGAAGTAAGGACTGTAGAAGATACTTCCTGACGAAAAAGAGCCGGGCAGGTAGATATGTTGATAATCGATAATGTCTGGACTTGGAGCTACAGATGAGAAGCTGAGGCTTGCCGGGTCCCAGTAAGTGTATTTGTTGTAGGTGGTAATATCATTGATTCCCACGCGAGCGATTTGGAGGCCATGACCGGTCATACCAAACATATATACATCACGGTTACCAGAATCGGTGTCTGAGATAGAGTTGGTACTTGTAGATCCAAGCAATGATGAAAACCCTCCAAAATCGATTTGTGTTCCCGAGATTATCAGATCGCCTTGCCGAGTTGCAATGGGCCCAGAGATCGGAGCGTTGATCGAAATCAGGGTCATTCCTCGAGCTTGGTACTCCTTGGATGGATCTTGTGGTTTGCTATCCACATACACCAAGGGCGCAAACAGGAAAGCCTGCGTAGTACTGATCGGAGTTGGAGAAGTACCGGGCCCTGGATAGTGCTGTCAGTCAAACCTCGTCAATTCTACAACTGTACTGCCAGAAATAGCTCACAGATAGCAACTCTTTCTACGTTCTTCTTTTGCTGGTTGAAGTCCAGTTCATCAGGTTGGAAAGGAATCCAGCCTCCTGTACCAACTGAGGTGTCTGCGAGAATAGCATAATTCTTATTCCCGTCCTTGTCCGTCCCTGCCTGCATCACGCCAAAGTCGGCAACGGTCGAGATATTCTTGTTTGGTTGATTGGCATATGCAGCAGTGTTGGACACAAATGAGAGCTGCTTCCCCCCTGGATCCATGCACTCGGTGTCATCGTAAAGCCAGACAATGTTGCCATTGATCAGCGCTGAGTAGCCGCCATCGCGAGACACGTCAGTAACATCTGGAGTAAGCTGGGGGCCTAGCGCCGTGATGTTCTTGACAATTATCGGGGTCCACGCGCTTATTGTAGTTGAGATGCTGCAGAGAGTAGTGAAGATTGCGAGTCGCCAAGCTGTGTGGCTGTTAGAATACGTGCGCATTATTGCGAGGAAGTGGAGTGTTTTATGTCAAAGGGTATTGTGGACAGAGAAGGCTCATAAGCAAAATTAAGGAAAGAGGTAAGGTTGCTGTTGCGATAAGTTTATGTGCTGTGATCTAGTTGACTGAAGTGAATCGAAACTGGAACCGTGCTTTCCATAAGTGTCGATTGTCCCATCACGTACGAGAGAATGGGAATACGGGAAAATGGACCTATTGCACTGTTCGTATGTAAGAAATTTCACAGAAGCGGACACTCTGCAAATATTACAGAATCAATATCAATGCTCGTCAACGAGCCCACTGGTTTACGAAAAGTTCACGCTCTTTACTCGCCGTCTTGAGCTTTTCCAAGTCCAAGTCTGCCATATCAGAGCCAAGCTTTCCAATATCTGCCTCTAGCGCTTTGATCTCGGACCTCAGTTCTGGATCAAACATTCCAACTGTGTTATATGCGGTATCAGCGAGGAGCGCATCAACAAGTATCTGCTGGGTGCAGAAGGAATCTTTCAGATAGGAGGTGAGGGTATGGTCAAGCGACTTTTCCACACTCAACGAGATACCTCTTGTTTTCCTTTCTTTTCCGGAGACTGTGAGATCAAGTACATCCCCAATGTCTTTATTTCTTAGCTCATCGAGCGATGGGATGCCAAGGTCGCTAAGAAGACGTCGATGATCGAAGTTGCTCAGAGCTTCCAAGCTTGCTCCGTTGAATTCTGCCTCAAACTTATGTGGAGCAGTAAGCCGACTTGTAGGATTACCAACTCTATCGTTAGCTGAAGTCCTCGTTTGATGCATGGAAACGCGGAGCACATGTAGGTTTCCCGCTATAGTATCCAGTGCTGCACGATGTGATGCATGAATCTGGGCGCGCATCTTCAAATGATCCACCTTCTCAAGCAAGTAGGCAATGGAGTTATTACCCTTTCATGATTAGCTATGTCGCGTGCATATAGACTAGACAACGTACACAATCGAGCACTGATCCAATATATCTGTCGTTCTGAACCTTTTTCTTGCTAGTAGCCTCAGTTAATGGGTTCCCAAATTCCAGACTGGCAGACATTTGAGCTACCGCTGTGATCTCGGAATAAAGAGAGTCAAGTTCAGCTTTCAATGAAGATTCGAGATCTATTTCGTTCTCTGAGCATGTTCCACTGAACTTTGTGGGTGATTGTTTGGTCTCTAAGTATATACGGTCGAGGCGGCACCGAATCTCATCTACAAGATAGGTGCTTAGTGTTTCACATAACATACTCGAGCGGGTAATCTGTTGTTCATCGTCGACACCAGACACTTCAAGCTCTCCAGCAAGTCTGTTGATCTCTGCCAAAATCCTATCATCTTTTTGGAGTGACTCTGCAACAGTGCTGGGGAACACACTGTTGGCTGATTGAAGTTGGCGTTGGGCGACATCAATAGCAAAGGCCGTAGTTTCAACTAGCTCTTCAACCTGTAACCAAAGTCAGAAGGCCATCCTAAGCATAGCGAGTAAGACGCCTTACAGCCAACTCTATGTTCTGCTTTTCTTGCTTTCTCCTTTTCTGACGCTGCCCAGCGATCCGCTTCCAACGCTCACGTACTTGGCCATTACTCTCGTGTAAAGACAACAGAGCTTGTTGTTGTTGCTTCAGAACTTGATTATGTCTCTCAATTGCCGAAGTAGAGTCTTTTAACGAATTTAAGGCAGTCCTGATTTGGTCGTCGAAGAAAGGTCGGATAACGGATAAATCGCGGTTTGCAGAGATTCGGTGAGCAGTTCCGTTCTTCTCAAGCTTCGAATATCTGTTTACGAGTCAGAATGGTTAACTGTACTGGATAGTTCTTCGAAAGGCTTACAGCTCGGCCTCTTCTTGGGACAGTAGTGTTTCCGGACCCAAGAATTCCTGAACCCATTCGATGACAGCCTTCTGCGTTTTCTTGCCCTCGAAAGCCCATTGTATATCCTCCTCTTTTAACACTGTACTATGGGTATCAAGTGCACGCAGCAATTGTTGTCGGGCTTGAACTGGATTCATTGTTGCAGCGGAGGTACTGCAGAGCCCCCGCCGGCCGCTAGTTCTAGAATAACTGGAGCGTAAGAAACGGGATCGTGCGGATGTTAAGTCGAAATATCAATGTTTACAAACACTGCCGTCGATGCGTCAACAACCGTGCGGCGATCAACTGACCATTCTCAACTGCATCTGCTTCCTGCCTCTCACTACTTTCAGCTTACAGTGTCTAGCATAGATCTTCGTGCTTAAGACATGGCCCCGGCCGTGGCTCCAATATCTTATGCATCTTCTATCGTTAGCTTTATAAGCTTTACATTCACATTCTTTATGCTTCTGATAGTCTTCTGGGCTTCACTCCTGGCAGTCTTTTCGGCAGGAATGAGATCCGGGTTACAAGGAGAACGAGAATATTTCAAAAAAGGCGTTGAAGCAGTCTAGATCGAGGAGTAGATGTAATGCGCGGATTCACTTTGACAATAATACACCACTCAGGATCTTGAATAACTCGGCAAAGCATTTAGTACGCGACTCGAAGAGTCCTCAAAGAGTCTCCACATAGGAGGGAGCTTAACACTGAAAAGTCGGATCGAGAATTTCTCAGAGGAGACTATGCTTCTATGATTCTTCGCCGTCGATATATATGGTTGAGGTCTGAAGACGAGGTGGTTACATTGGCTACCCGGGTTAACCGGATTCAGACCCGTAGGATAGCCTGTGATTCTGACAATGTTTTATCGTAAGTGTCAAAAAGGCAACTACACTATTTAAGGCTGATCGAATCGCAGCAATTCATGGTGTCCAAAGAACATTACGGGATTTTGACGACCGGCTTTGGAGTTTCGAGGAGCATCTCATGGGTGAGACTTTATCGGATGGAAAGGTCTACGTAAAGAGACGACTTAACTCCTGAAGCATCACATTTAATTTCGCTGAAAATATATGTTTCTGTCTTGCTCCACAGTAAGATTACTGTTATATTCCCTAACAAGGCGTGCACACGGTCACCGAACTGTTCGTCGAGTCTCTACACCAGGCATGTCCTAAGTTGTACCGGCACTGATCATTTGGTAAGAAATCGAAAGACTCAGGGCGTTCGGCGAACCACACGGTGATAGCACCAACTCACTAGGAAGCCATTCTCGCTTCGATTGAGGTCACCTCTTTCTGCAGAGTGCTCAGAGTCAAGCCCCGGGGTTAGACGGGCCAAATCTAGAACACTACCATGCGATTTATTGCGTCTGGGACTTTCCACAGTGCATCTGACTAGGTCGAACTCGAGAGGGCTTCTGGTCATTGTCTTCGAGGCAGTTCCTGTTTTCTCGAGGGCTGGAATTACCCGGCGTGGAACCCAATTTCCGTCGAAAAGATCTCACCCGAGATCTTGCATGCAAGGCGGCAGGGCGACTAAGTGGGAATTATGTCTATTTTCAAACCGGTTGACCAGTGGCTGTTGTGCAGATGGCAGTGCCTATTTTTGGACGGACCGTACCTGCAATATTCGATGCCCATTGACAATCTAAATCCTTAATCGATATGTCGGGATCTTCATGCTGTCCAGATCACACAGTAGAAACACCAGGAGGTGTGAACAACGACCGATAGCCAGGGCACGCCAGGTCAACTATCGGACTAAGTAGCGGGTTGCAGAGTCGAGATTGATAAGTTCTATATATCCTTTTGCCCAACTCTTCTTATCGCACAAGTTCGCAACTGAACTTGAATCAATCGTTATGTCATTGTTAAGAGACAATAGGTCTATTATCCCTATGGATATCTCTGTTTACTCTCTTTCTACACCTCTTAGTTAGATACTAGAATAATCACCAGGGGGAAAAGGCGTCACGTGCCGTACTCTTTGCACAGGAAAACTCCAAAGCTGAACCTCGGCATGAACGGCTCGACTCCATACCTCTACTTTACCTTCTATCGTTTTGTTCTTTTAACCTATTCAGAAAATTATTAGCCCAGCAGATGCGATGGCATTGCTTTTGGATGTCTGTATGGACGGGCTATGGGATCTAGCAAGAGCTCTTCAATTGGTTCGCTAGACCTCATCTATCTCAATTGACATAGCTCACAGTCTGTCGTCCAGGTTGCAAAGCAAGCATGGCGTCGCTCCATCTTTTCATGGATATACGTTCCAATGGGCATCCTTTCTATACTGCTTGCCTGTTGGGGCGTCGATAGCCTAATTGGCCTAAGTTCTGTTTCTTTCCCTGCCTCTGTTGCGTTGTTGATCGTGCTTTTCTTTGGTCTGATCATCTTGGAGATATTTATTGGGGAAAAGAGAGCCAAAAGCATTGTTAAAGTGATTGATATTCCTGTAGGTGTCTTTAGTTCTCTACGTTTCAACCATGGTGTTGATGTGGACATAGGCTGGATTCTCTTTAAAATACATCAACGTATTTTTCACGCCTTCATTTGGTCAGTCTTCTTTCGTCCAGGCCTCAGCTCCACTAGTCCTTTCCGGAACCATGAAGTTTTAGTCGCCTAATATTGACTTGAACAGTTCTTTTACCTCTTAGCCCTCCCGTTGGTGGTATCGAAGTTGCCAAGATCATTGCCGTTTTCTGTAAGGCCTATTAGCTAGTTACACCCCCCTTGATATGGATGCTAAGCCTAATATTAGTGATTGGATTTGCTGTCATGCTGACGACAACGGCGTATCTCACCCGTGGTCTCCAACTACTCCTTGGCACATCCAAAAGAGCCATATTCGAACGGGCAGAAGAGATGGGTGCCGAAGACGACAGCATCCCTCTTACTCACTCTGCAAGGGACGGGGCCACAACTTCACAGGCTCCTTCTGCCGTTAGTCTAGACACTGACATCCGCAATGAAAGCCTTGGACAAGATATTTCCGTTCCGTCGCCCAGCCAAGACCCATCCCAAATCAGAGGCACTGGCGGCCCACCGCCTCAAGACCCTCCCACCACAGAACCCACATCCCCACCCAATCCCCGTCAGTCCCCTCTTCCTCTGACTCGTACCCAAAGATGGGCCGCTTTCATCAACCTCAACCTCGATACACTGACCTACGCCCTAATCTTCCTCTTCGCCGGCCTCCCAATTTACTACCTTCACAACTACGCCATGCCCCTCCAACTCTCCCTTAACGTGCTCGCCTACTTCGCCGCCCTCGCCCTCCCTGCAACCTACAAACGGTTCCTCCACCCCGTCCTCGTCTCCTCCGCCCTCACCATCCTCGGCATCTACCTGCTCGCCCTCACCCACGGTCACACCCTCCACGACGCCCTCCACGCCTACTCCACCAAAACCCGCTACCTCCAGCTCTTCGCCCCGCACAAACCCCCCCACCCCCTCCCGCTCCCAGGTGCCGGTGACCTCTTCAGCACCCTCCTCGACGCCAGCATTGTCGCGCTCGCCCTTCCCATGTTCCACTACCGCCACGACCTCACCCGCCACTTCCTCGCCCTCACCCTCCCCAACCTCCTCCTCCCCACCGCCTCCCTCTTCGCCTACCCCCCCCTCTGCCACGCCCTCGGCATCTCCCCGCAACGCTCCCTCGCCTTCGCCGCCCGCTCCCTCACCCTCGCCCTCGCCACCCCGGCGACCCGCAACCTCGGCGGTGATCTGAACCTCGTTGCCGTCCTGTGCATCATGAGCGGCATCCTGGGCGTGCTGGTCGGGCCGTGGGCGCTGCGGAAGCTGCGGATTCCCGAGGACGATTATGTGACGAGGGGGGTGGCGCTCGGGGGAAATTCGTCGGCGATTGCGACGGCGTTGTTGCTCGGGAGGGATCCGAGGGCGGCGGCGTTGAGTTGTTTGAGCATGAGTGTTTTTGGGACCGTGATGGTCGGGTTGACGAGTGTGCCGGCGGTGGTGAGGGTGGTGGGGGAGTTGGTGGGGATGGAGAAGGTGTAGTGGGTAGGAGGTAGCCTGCGGGAGGTTGATTGGAGGAAGTAAGGGCTATTTTTTTTAATGTAGAGTTGAGATACTGATGTTTGGAAAGTACATGGAAACATAAATTTTTCAAATCCCTGAGCACCTCAGCTTCGGGCATTCAGTACGATCAGCTCAAGCGCTCCGCTTGGGATTTCCGTAGCTCTAAATAGCCAGGCCGTTACGTAGGTACAATCTCATCAGATCCCGAACGACGTATATGCAACCCAGCAAACTCCTACAAGCACGAAATATAGGCAAATGCAGCCAGGCTCGCTCTAAATCCACCAACACTTTTTCAAGTCTCAACCAGCCTACCCCCTCACCAACCTCGCCACAGCTGTCGTAATCGCCTCCGCCGACGTCGTTATAACCTCCCCAGCCGGCGTAGCCAAAGCCCCACCCCCACCGGTAGCGCCGCCCTCCGCCGTGCTTGTCGCGCCAGGTTTGGGGTCCGGGTAGTAAAAGGCCGTGATGGCGATGATGATGTAGACGAGGATGCAGAGCGAGCCTTCGAGGTAGTTTGATTTGCCGTCGCGGATGAAGTTGCCGACGACGAGGATGGCGAGGATGAGGACGACGGCGTTGAAGATTTCGAAGTTGAGGTCCTATTGGGGGTGTTAGGAAGGACGGATTTTGGGAGGGAGAGGGCACTTACCATGTTTTTCTTTAGGCCCCAGCCGACGATGACGACGAGGGAGGAGTTGAACAAGGCGGTTTGAATTGTTGCGCCCAGTATGTGGGCCACGGCGAAATTCATTTGGTTGTCCCAGGCTTCGTCCACTGCTGTCAAGTGTTCCGCGGCTTTTTCCACAAGCGGTACGAGAATCAAACCCATGAAGGCATCACTGACTCCTCCGTCACTCACAATAAATCCGATTTCTTCAACAAGGAAAATTGCATGCAATGAGACGCATGTCAGGGCAATGGCGAGAGCGACGAGTGATTCGACGAGTGTCAATTTGTCCTTCACCAGGTCGGTATGCCGATCAATGTCTCGCTCCTCATCCAATTCGAGGACCGTATTGTATATTCCCTTGTGCGTAGTTAATTGGAAGAAGACATAGCTTTTATTCTCGTTAGCTAGGCTATTCAAGCATTGTGTTTGAAGAACATACGTGAGGAAAGCTACCAGGAGTATGACGGAAGTAATCCGGCTAATAGTTATGACCTTCTCCTTGAGCAAAAGTGGCTCCAAGTTCCCTGACAGGGAAGTGAAAAACGCAGCAGGTATAAGAAGCCCGAATCCAGCGACTAAGAGGAGTCCATTGCCTACTTCGCTGATGGCAGGGTCGAAGTCCTGTTCGTTTCTTCCTATGCCTCCAAAGAAGAAACAGGCCCCGAGGCAGAGCAGTAGGTTCGCTAGGATAGAGCCAAGTATAGCAGACCGAATGACGGGTATAAGATTGTCGGAGGCGTTATTGTTATGGAGTAGTACCATGAACAGGACGATTTCGACGATACCTCCGAGGAAAGTCTCGAGAATGACTCCTGAACGTACATCAGTAGTGATACTAGATACCTGCGCTAGAAATATTTCGCACCTATGACCTTGGGAATCTTCCTCGCCAGTTCCTGACCAGCAAAGCCTACAAGATTTGCGGTCGGTACCATGGCTATGTAATTCAGTGTGAAAATCACAATGTGAAGGTCCTTCCGAGCAAAGTGCACCGCGATAGCGGCGGGTACAAATGGCCATAGAATGTTGACAATCATTGACATCGTTGACGTGCTCTTAAAGCAAATCCTCAGGAAGTGCCATGGATGAATGCCGCTCCGGCCACTCTCGCCTTCAGGCTTGATGCCTCTGGTGACCTTGTGTCCGTTGTGGTTGAACCGCGGTAGGTGTTTCTCGTTGTTTGATGGTGGATTAGCCGGCGGTGGGGAATCTGATAGCTCGATGTCCTGGGCAGTAGCTCTGGCTCCAGCTCCCTGACCGGTCTTCTCTCTTCCGAACATTTCTCCTGTGTCTACCTCGCTCGACGCTGGAAGTCAAATGATGGTTTTCTGAGAGGGTTGTCAAAATTAGGCTGAAAATAAAAAACCCCCCCAAGAATGTCCAATGAATGACGAGCGAGAATCACCGACTGTGGGACTTGCAAAATGAAGAATTAACGTTCCTGGAGGGGGTTTCATGAATTGTTGAAGAAGTGAGAACAAAAGGCTCGACAACGTTGGCAAACGTTGTGCAGTCACCGTTAGGATCTGATCCAGTTGGCGCGTTGTATCATTTGGGATTGCATCTAGTCGCCCTTGGCATTGCGCCAAGGAACAGCCGCCACATTTGTGCCTTGCTTTTCACAAATCAACAAAACTGATGCGCTGTAAAAGAGGTATCATACCGTTGCATAAAGGGTTGGAGAGCGAACACAGTGGTCGCGTCAGCACATGTCGCAGCGCAAAGGTCGATTGATTCTAAGGTACTTCGTAGTCTCTAATGCTCCAGCTGGAGGAGATGGAATATCACGTGAGTATTTACTCCATCTTAACCCTAGTCCCCAAAAGCGGAAAGCTTACCCAACCCCCTGCCCTGCCCTTCCACGCCTCCTTATCGGGCACTTCCCTTACTCCTATCTACTGTAAACCGGGCCTTACTGCCTGGCCTCGCTCAATATTTTATGTCTATCACAGACCTGACTCAAAGCTTTTGCTTTATCCACTTGGTACATTGCGATACCTTGTTGTGGTTCGCCTATACATACTGGTGTGATATCGTCTAATTACGCAAAGTCTATTCGGTTGTAAAATCCGCCGAGTTGCAAACCTCGTTCGGGAGAAAAAGGCACCAGGGCGAGGTGGAATACCTCGTGGCTTCATTCAATATGCTGAACGTAACTGAAGGCGTTAAGTCCTAGGTATAGGTTCCGGTAGGAACCGAGTTGACCATTGAAGACAAAATACTCCGACGTCGAATCGATGTACGCAGCTAGAGACGATGTGTGTTAGCAGAAAGTCAGAGGGATTCAATCTAGATTGATCCGTCCGGAAAAGACAGTACGGAAATAATGAAAGGGACCAGGTTTGGAAATACAAAGGGGTCAAATACATACCGAGGGCGTAGTAGGCGTAGTTGTCGGGATTTCGGAGTGCGTCCGCCAATCCCAAGTACACGATGCCACGCCAGCCATAATACTCGGGATATTGGGCGTTGCCAAAAACTGTAGAGATACATTCATCAGCTCTGAGCCCGAAAGAAAAAAGAAATATCAACAGGTTGAGAGGTTTTACGAACAGAAGTGGGCTTGTGTGACATGAAACAGTTCATGAACTAATATAGATGAGAGACAAGCCGTGTACTGGACGCTGTCCATCGTTTTTCCAGCATACAACCCTGCGTGTCCGGGTACAGCGTTCATTGCTGCAATCCCAGGCTGGCTACCCGTTGTGTCATCCGAATAGCCTCGAATCAAAGCTCCATCGCACAGCACAATGGCCGTGTAATCATTTGAGTTGGGACCTGAAGGTAGGTGACTGGCATCTACCGTGAAAGCAAGGATATCCCCTACACACAATTTTGCGTTCATGTTATTTTGATGATCATCAAGACGCACAGCTGTTGACGCTGCCTCATCAAGCCACCAGCCGGGCCCTTTCATCAGCCAGGGCATATAGTTGGTGTCGCCACAGTATATCTTGAGACCCGGCCTTGACCGATCATTGGTCAGTGACCATGGTACTTGAAGGTCGGCAGTGATATATTTGTCTTTTTTTTTCAGTATCATCAGTTCATAACATCAACATATGTATGAGCATGACACGCGATACTCAACCGCTGCGTGATAGAAGCATCTCGAAAGAGTCTATCTCTTGTATCATCGGGGACATCTCGAATGACGGACACAGCAGCGTTCACGATCATCGCTTTGGCTTCAATCATGGCGGCTTCTATCATGGCGGTCCTGTCCCGGCCATCTTTTACATAGGGTTTGCATGAATTATCAATGTAGTAGGCCCCAGCCACAGAGAAGAGTTGGAGAAGAAGAAGAAGAAGAGCTGCGGAGAAAACTGCAGTGACAGGAACCATCACCGGACGCGAGGAGTATGGTCAATACGTGTTTTATGATTGTGGTTGAGAATCAAGTGCACATTTTCATGACAATACAACTCCAGTATATAGAAAAACATCGAGTCCTCTTTAAACCTAGACGGAATGAAACGCTTCTAAGGTAGAGACTATAGCGTAGTCCATCGGATCGTGCAATTTCCATGTGCTCTCAATAGTCTCGTTCCTTTGGTGAAACGCTCACTTGATGTCTTTTCACGCGGTAGCGCACAGATCTCGGGCGAAAGACTTAAGCGCACCCTTCATCAAGCGTTCCGAAGTTCGTATAAAGGTTCGAACGGGACACAGATGCGGTCATCTGTTAGTGAAAAGAAAAACCGCATCATTTCTCATTTGGTATACAAGAGGTGGCTCGGTTATAAAAGGTATCGGCATAAGGTAGATCTAAGAGGTGGTCCAGATCAGACAGAATCTAACTGCTCCTATATAAGAGTGCTGTCTCACAAACCAGTAATATGGTACATAGGTTTCGAGCGAGCCTTGACGGATCCACTTCATTCCGTGATGCTCTGCTTCTACTCACATCGTGCGAAAAGGCGGCGACGACGAACCCATTCTCGATTAGGGGACGATATCGAAGCAAAGCCGTGGCTCTCTTAGCATCGACAACACAGTCGAGGAGCGAACACAGCTGCGTCAGCGTGTTCGAATCCCCACTGCTTGAAGTCTCGCCGTGGCAAGGTCCATACTCCATGGTACGGATAGGTGGATGTTTTAACCCCCACCGCTACGGCCTGCTGCATACTGTAGACGGTCGTGACGGTGTTCTAAGCCAAACCTTACACCCCCTACCCCTTTTCTTTCTTTCTTTCGTCAAATGGTAGCTCCCATGCGATCGACTTAACTTAGTAACTCACCTCACACCACGCCCTTCAGAACCTGTACTGAATGCCGAATAAAGATAAAAAGTGAGGATTACCGTACATGAGAAGCCGCAAGGGGGTTTGGTGAGGTACCTATCACCCTACTCGTATCTACATATCTCGCTAAAATGTTCCAACGACTTTGGGGTGCGACGCTACGTATCTTTCTTTCATTTGGTAGTTTACATTCGCAGTATCTTTGCGTTTACTGTTAAGATGGTCTGATTACCGAGCCCTAGAATTGCACGATACAAAGACCTTAGCTCTTTCCTCTGGGAGTTGATCATGGATACTTTCGATCTTCAAGTGCTCAAGTATGGAAGGCTTCACTGCTACTCTTTATCGTACACTGCTATCGTTGGAGTTTAGTGCTCCTCTCGCTGTGGTGTTGATGGCAACCCACTTCAGTGCGTCGTCATGTACTAGTATCTTCAGTTGACAGTTACTCAATACTACGTCACTTTGTAGCTCATGATCATATTTCCTTTTTCATATTAGTCAAGACTTACAACCATCGCCCTCATCGCCGCTGACCGTAGCACTCAAAATGGTTCTGAATCAAAATTCGGAATATGACCTCTTGATTGTCGGTGCAGGCCCAGGGGGTTTGATGGCCGCAACCTGGGCAGCGCGTTATGGAATCGACGCTCGAGTGATCGACAAACGAGGTACTAAGATCTTCAATGGTCAGGCGGATGGACTGCAGTGCCGAAGTCTCGAGATATTCGACAGTTTCGGCTTTGCGGATAGGGTATGGAAAGAGTCGAATCATATGTGAGCAATCTAGGGTAAGGTAGCTGCCTGGAGATACATCTAGAGCTGAATGTCGTTCGCAGGCTTGATATTTGCCTCTGGGTTTGTGGGATCGACAGCACCCGTTGATTTGCAGCTCATCTATCTTGCAGAACCCAGACGAGTCGGGCATCGTCCGGAGAACCGATAGAATATCTGATATTGTCCCAGGTATCTCGAGGTTTCGACAAGTTGTACTGCATGAAAGCCGGATCGAGAGGTTCTTCTTCGATTCCATTGCTGAGCATTCGAACATTGAAATTGAGAGAGGTGTGCTTCCAGAGGAGCTCGAGCTACACCACACAGAACCAGGAGATGATGATGCACACCCCATCAAGGTGAAAGTAAGACACTTGGACGAAGATGCTGCAACCCCAGCCCAGAATGGAAGTAAAGTTCCAAACGGTCTATTCAGAAGCAGTCTAGCCAAAGATGACACGGATAATTTGATCCGCAAAAGTCGTGGCAAAGAGGGGTCTACCGAGATCATTACAGCAAAATACATGATAGGCTGTGACGGAGCGCATAGTTGGACTCGACGACAACTAGGTCTTCATATGGAAGGAGAGCAGACTGACTTCATTTGGGGAGTCCTCGATATAATTCCCATAACCAATTTTCGTACGCTCCAGGTGGAAATCTCTTAAAGAACCTTTGACTCTTGCTGATACGTGATTAGCTGACATACGCATGCGATGTGTCACACACAGTGCTAACTCAGGTAGTGTGATGGTCATCCCAAGGGATAATAAGCTTGTTCGATTGTACATCCAACTCAATGAAGTGAACGCTGCTGGGAAGCAGGTCGATCGTTCGAAGATATCCCCCGAGATGATCCTAAAGTCAGCCCAGAAGATCATGAGTCCGTATATACTTACCTATAACTACTGTGATTGGTGGACAGCTTACCAAGTATGAAAATCTACATTCGTATTTCGATGATATCTAACATGAGCTTCTATAGATAGGACAGAGAGTTGGAAACAGATTCTCCAGTGATGACCGTATATTTCTTGCCGGGGATGCGGTGCACACCCATTCACCGAAGGCGGGGTAAGGCATGAACGTTTCGATGCAAGACACATATAATATGGGGTGGAAAATTGGTCTTGTGGTCCCAGGTCTAGCAAAACCCTCAATCCTCAAGACTTACCAATCTGAACGTCGGCGTATTGCTCAGGATCTCATTGCTTTTGATCATCGATTTTCCCGCTTATTCTCTGGCAGGCCTGCAAAAGATGCCGCCGATGAAGCCGGTATATCCATGACTGAGTTCAAAGATGCTTTTGAGAAGGGTAACATGTTCGCGTCTAGTTTAGCCGTCGATTATGGTGCTAGCATCCTTATTGCCAAGCCTGGAGATTCTGCCGAAAAAGAGGACGGAACCGAAAATGGGGAAAGTCATCGGTAGACAATATCTTGCTTCCAACATCAAATTAGGCACGCGGTTCCCGAGTTTTCAAGTCCTTAATCAGAGTGACGCCCGTCCCTGGCAGTTGTGCCACTTTCTGAAAAGCGATGGTCGTTTTAGGATCATTCTTTTCGCAGGGAACCTTATGAGTGAGAGGCAAAGGCAAAGGGTTCAAAGCTTTGGAGAAGAGCTTGCGGCCCCAGAATCGTTCCTTCGCCGGTTCACCCCTTCAAAGAAACCAATCGACTCGACAATCGAGGTACTCACAGTACACTGCGCGCCACGTCAGAAGGTAGAACTCCTCGATCTACATGAGATATACCATCCATATAACCCCAAGGAGGGATGGGACTACGATAAGGTTTTCGTTGATGACATATCATATCATGAAGGCCATGGTGAAGTATGTAGGAATAATGGTGTGTATAAAGAAAGGGGCTGTGTAGTCATTGCCAGACCAGATCAGTATGTTGGATGGATCGGAGAGCTGGAAGATATCAGTGATATGGAGCGCTACTTCTCTGAAATACTCATCCCCCAAATATGAGCTTTGAGTAGCTGTTTTCCTGTATATAGTGTTTTGGCGATGTATTGGCTTGTTGAACATCCTGTCACATATACCTGGCGTGGTGTCGTCCGAAGCAATATGTATGCAGACCTCTGTACGATAGCAAACTTTGCAAACAAGCAGGAAAATGATCGTGGTTAAAAATTAGAGAGCTAGACACATGGACTAGCATGACACGAATTTAAACAGAGTAGAGTCGTAGGCTCGTAGCTTCTTTCAAATGCACCCTTTTTCGGTTTGGTGAGATAGGTTACAAAAGGCTGAGAGACGTTGAGGCATCCGAGGCTCCCAAAGGGAAGGCTTTTGCAATAACTGGGGCTGTAATGGCGAATGAGGAAGGTGAGAGGAACATGGGTTCCAGGGCCGGGCACTGGGGTGCAGGGTCTTCAGGCCCAAAAGCGCAAAAGCGACAATATAGACTGAGGAGGGATTTGCTGAAGTCGACCTGAGGAACTTTCACTTCTAAAAGATCAGTATCGACATGGTGATCTGTCAAGTGGAACGATCGTCAAGCGCCTGCCAGGGCTCTCAGACGGTGGCGGGAACTGCCGGCCTGATTTCTCTGCGGACCCTTGTCCCTTGAGGCTGTCGAACGCCTTCATCATCACGGTTGCCTTACACGAGCAGCGTCGCGGATGTTTCATCCCACACTGTTTTTCCGGCTTCGCCAAGATCTCACACAATGACATGACATTCCCAGCGATCCACTCAAAGCAGGGTCCTCAATATGGCTGTGTCCTCAGCTCCTCAAAGCGCATCATCGCCCGGTATGCCAACTTTGCCGGATAAAGCTTCAGCTGCGCCTCCCAAAGTCAGTGGCGATGGCAACGCCGATTTCGAAGACGTATCTCAGCAAGAAGACAAACTGCCGTTGCACGAAGATGTTATGCAGTTGGCAAGAGTGGGGGAGCTCGGATCAATCCAAAAGCTGTTCGATGAAGGCAAGGTCGACGCAAAGTTCGGGGACAAGGAAGGCATTACGCCCTTACACGTAAGCCAATACATACTTCAAAAGTTCCAAGTTGGGCAGCGTGGTAATGTCACGGTCCCAGTGGGCAGCTATCAACAACCACTACGCTGTATGCAAATACCTCATAGATGCTGGGTCAGACGTCAACGCAAAGGGGGGAGATTCCGATGCTCCACCTGCTATATGGGCCGCGCATAGATGTCACTACTATATCGTCAATCTACTTCTGCAAAATGGCGCCGACCCTCTTCTGACCGATGCGAACGGCTATAACATCCTCTCCCTCGCTACCTTTGACGGCAACGTCTTCCTCCTCACTCTCCTTCTCCATCAAAATATACCCATCGATGGGCCAGATCGGCAAGGGCATACATGTCTGATGTGGGCTGCCTACAAGGGCTATCCAGCTTGTGTAGACCTGTTCTTGCAGTGGGGTGCCAATGTCAGCAGTACAGATGAAACCGGCTTCACGGCATTGCACTGGGCACTGGTCAAGGGCTCTCAAGCTTGCATACAGAAGCTAGTGGAATACGGCTCCGATCGATTTGCAATCACATCTACTGGCAAGACTCCAGCTCTGGTCGCAGAGGAAATGGGGTCGACCCGCGCATGGCACCGAGCTCTTGGAGAATTGGGGTTCAACGAGGATGGCTCTGCAAAACAACTTCCCCTTCCTTACACTTCATTCATCAAGAACCGTGGGTTTCTGAGCCGATTCTTTTTCCTCTTTCCTTTTGGACTCCTTTTCTTGATCTTTGCGATTCTAAGTAAGGCGGTGATTTTCATTTCTATACCACTTACTATTTTTTTGGCGTACATTCTTCAATGGGCTGCTCAGCAAGTGCTGCTATGGGCTCCTTCGGATATGAAGCATCTTCATCGAACAGTGGGTTCTCCAAGATCCTAGTTGCGTCTTGTAGAGCTGAGACGACATCAGCCGTATTTAGCGGGAGTCTTTGCAGCGACTTTATTTTGGGTCGGTGTACAGTGGATAACGACTGTTCTCTCCAGTAGGTAAATAAGGTTCTCTAATATTGCGCATTGCTCATTTTAAGCAGCGACATACTCTTCTCATCCGGTACTCAACCTACTTTTCATGATCTCTTCTGGATCATGCACATATTTCTATGTATACAGCATGACTGAGGACTCCGGCTACGTTCCGAAGGCTGGTAGTCGAAGTCAACAAAAGGCTGTCGTCGACGAATTACTCAGCTTGTGGAAATTCGATGAGCAGAATTTCTGCGTCCACTGCATGGTGAGAATGCCGCTGCGGAGCAAGCACTGCAAGAGGTGTGCGAGATGCGTCGCAAAACATGATCAGTGAGTGCTCGAGTCCCTCGAGGCAGCTTTTACTGACGCGCTTCTTAAAGTCATTGTCCGTGGGTCCACAACTGCGTGGGTGCCAACAATCATCGGCACTTCTTCTTGTACATAGCCTCTATGGAGGCTGGGATCATTCTCTTTGTGAGGCTCGTTCTGTACCGTAAGCCATGCCAAAATTCAATGTTGCTGGACCCTACTCACCCAGTCGCAGACCTCGAGGGTCTCCCAGCACCCGCTGAGACGAAGTGCAACATACTCTCTGAAGACATCTGTCGAGTCATATTGCGTGACACATTCTCCGTGGTACTTGCAATCTGGTCAAGCTTGCAACTAATATGGGTCACAATGCTACTCATTGTGCAGTCTTTACAAATAGCAAGAGGCCTGACCACATACGAAAGTATGCGAGGCAACACGCACCACGGTTCGCAGGCGTCTGCAGCAACCACTTCCGCACTGACTGCGGGCTCGACCAATCTAAGCGACGCGCAACTGACCGATACCGGCGTGGGCCCTAATCCTGCTTTACCCAAGGGCCCTCACCGGCATCATCACAAGGAAGGCTGCTTTTCTCAATGGAAGAAGCTTCTTGGCCTCGATACTTTTGTAGCAACAGCCACGGGAAGCTTAGAAGGCGGACGGTCACGACGACGAGGGAACCCCTTTTCGCGGGGGGTCGTGGTGAACTGCAGGGACTTTTGGTGCGATCCAGCACCCTACTTTGGGCAGCGGGAAAATGGAGCAGCGATGCTTGGGGGAGATGTGGTGAATTATACCAGGATGTATGAGACGCCGCCGCGGATGAAGTTTCGCAGGCCGCAGCAGGATGCAGATGGCCGGGTGTATCATAGTGTTGGTGATGATGATGCTGTTTAAAGCCACTTTTTTTCATAGATGTAAAATCTGGGTTATTACGATGTAAGTGCCTTATTGAGTGGTTCAAGTCGTAATGCTCGTAGACCCCTTCCATCAATACAACGTTTGACATCGATATGCAATCATCTGCACTACGCTGTCAGCGAGGCAGCGTACTTAGCACCTTGAAGTTATGACTGCAGGATCGAAATGATTGTTCCAGACCGTCCACGATGAACGGGAACTGTCCCGTAGGATTCAATGAAATTCTCTCCTACACATGTATAGGCGAGAAGGCTCGACTGTGTTGATCCTTTCTTGACTTATACAGTAGTTTGATGTTGATACAAATAATATCGAAGCAATCTTGCCGACCATCTGTCAAAGATGACGGATGATACTCATGTTAGAGCCTTTCGTTCAGTATGCTTATAACATCTGTCTACAGTCCTTTTATTAATAGTTCTGGCAGCTCAAACCTCCATGCGTCGAACTTAGCCAAGTCGCTTTACAATTCAAAGCAAGAAAGGCCACTGGCAAAGACTTGGTCAAATCAGCAGAACAGTTATTCCAGATTCTCAAACCAGTCTCAAACCAGAAGAATGCTTTGGATCCGAAATTAGCGGACTACGTTTTCTTTCCTCTATCCCATGTTTTCCGCGAAAGCAAAGAAGTACCTGTTCGGGCTGTTGAGCTGGTGCTTCAATGTCTACAAATACTCATCTCGTGTGGCTGGCGCAGCAAAATATCCCCAGACCTTGGCAAACAGCTCCTCATCCTGCTAAGTTTCTTAGCTGGGGGAAGTGCAATCGAGCCACAGATCAAAAATGTCAACGAAGAAGTCAGCGCGGCCGCGTTTGATTGTCTGACAAGCCTATTTGATGGCTCGATTTCCCTGGATTCTGGGACCATAGGATCTGATGAGGCTGAAAGCATTCCCACATTCGGACATGCCATTACCGTTGTACTTCATGGAGTGGTGGACGGCCCTTCAGTCAAAGTTCGGTTGGCAGCTTTGGAAGCTCTGAATGCTATTGCCTCCGGCACCTCGGATGAGGAGGCTCTTAAAAATTTCTTTCCAGGGATAGTATCATCTTTGACGAAAGCATTATCACCCGACAATCGTTCAAAGAACTCATATATTGTCCTTCAAGGCAGCCTTCAAACGTTGAGCAAGACTCTCTGCAAAGTCATCAGCGATGATAATCTACCCGAACCTGTACCGAGTACTCGGGACGTCCAAACCCTCGTTCCACGAAAGCAGAGCGAAGCAGACTCGTGGCGTGAAGCTACATCCGCTCAAGTTAAGCTGGCGTTGGCAAATGTAATACCGTTGCGGTACCATGACAGAACCGAAGTGCAAACCGCTCTCTTCGAGCTCTGTATGTCCGTTCTACAACGATGTCGGCGATCACTATATCAATCTACAGCTATGATGGTGGAAACGCTCGTAATACTATGCAAAGATAGCAAAAGATCGCAGAGGGCAGAGGCTCTCTTCTCTACAGATCCGGCACTGTTGGAAATCCTCAAAAGCGCGGTACATGACTGGATTGTTGCTTTACCAAGGATCATGCAGTCAAACGATGAGGTTCGAAAAAGAAGAGTTGTTGACCAGATTTCTATGTCTTTCAAAATAATGACGGCTCAAGGCATGGATTCTGACGTTTTGAACGACGCTCTGGCGCTCAATCTAAGATCGAGTGTTTCTGCAACAATAAAAACATCATCTTCCCAAGGGATAGGCGCAGTATCGAACGGCAATTTCGAAATGACGCAGATGCTACAACCTGCAGAAGCAAAAAATTCCACTGCCTTTTCTCCTGTCCTATTTGTCGAATCGAGCCAAAAGTACACCATGAGCGGACTACAGACACTGGCGCAACAACTCAAAACCATGCCTATGTCGACCAAGCTACGCCAAGGTATCGTCGAAACCTTGCGGACAACATCTGGAGATGAGCAGCTAGCCAGCCTCTGGCTCTCGCTGCAGCTCCTCGACGATCCTCCCCCTGATATCCACGACATTGACCAATTCCTAAACATCCAACCAAACATAGGAGACGCCCTGGACCCGCTCCTAGAAGAAGTCTACTCCTTCTCCCTCGACCTCCTAGCCACCCCCGGCTACTCCGACCCAACCACGTGGAAACTCCAAGCCCTAGCCCTCGAGACCCTCGCTCTCCAAGCCCGCCACCAGGCCCAAGACTTCCGACCCGAGCTCGTCGACGCCCTCTACCCGATTCTCGAACGCATGGGATCTTCGAATGCAGCACTGCAGCAGCACGCAGTGACCTGCCTCAATATCATCGCTAACGCCTGCGAATACCCCAGCGCCAGCGCCCTGATCATTGACAACGTGGACTACCTCGTCAACGCCGTGGCGCTGAAGCTCAACACCTTCGACATCAGCCCGCAAGCCCCGCAGGTTCTGGTAATGATGGTGCAGTTGTGCGGACCAGCACTCATACCTTACCTCGATGACTTGGTCGAGTCGATTTTCTCAATTCTGGCGTGCTTCCACGGATATCCGCGACTCGTCGAGGCACTGTTCTCAGTCCTCCACGCCATCGTCGAGGCAGGCGCCAAAGCTCCCCTACCAGCCATAACCCCGGGCCCGGAAACCCCCCGCCGCAGACCTCCCTACCAACCCACCAGCATCTCAGCACTAGCAGCACGCGTTCGAGCTTCCGCCTCCAAAACCACCCCACTCCTCGATCCCCTACCCTCAGACCCCGACCCTCTCCTCTCCAACCCCAACCCCGACTCCTCAACCCCAGAACAACCCCCCCAAGAAGAAGCCACACCCCCTCTCTCGCCCGCCAACACCCTCCTCCAAAAAATCGCCCTCGCCGCCCCCCCACACCTCACATCCCCCTCCCCCCGCCTGACCCTCCTCCTCCTCACCCTCCTCACCTCCACCTTCCCCCCCCTCGCCCCCCACCCCTCCACCTTCCTCCCCCTAACCGCAACCCTCTTCCCGGCCCTCCTCGCCCGCCTCCTCGCACCCGCCGAACCCTACATCACGACCGCAGCGGCTAACGCGCTGGCGGCACTGTGCGAGGGCGCGGACGATTTCCTGCGCAGTCGCATCGAAGACAACTGGGCCGATTTGTGCGGGGTGTATTGGAAGGCGGAGAGGGGGATGCGTGCGGAGAGGAAGGGGATGGGCGAGCGCAGCAGGGGCGCGAAGTGGAAGGTTTGGGACGCGGTGGTTGGGTTGGTGGTGGCGGCGGTGGAGTGGGTGGGGGTGGCGGCGGAGATGGAGGATGGTGTGTTTGAGATGCTGGGCGGCTGGGGGGATGCGAGGGGGGGGGAGGTGAGGAGGTGTTTGGAGGGGTTGAATGCGGATGCTTTGTGGTTGGTAGAGGAAAGGAAGAGGGTGGAGGGCGGGGGGGTGAGGTTAAAGGCGCCGAGAGTGGAAGGGGTGGTGTTTAGAGAGATGGACATTTGAAGCTATTGGGATCCAGTGGAATGGGTTGGTTGCATGTATAGTGATAGTTTGAGTTCATAAGTTCACCACTGGTTTTATGGGATCAGGTATTGTAGAAGAAACTGAGTTGGAAGACTTCAATCTATAAAGTACAAGGCTCGGACATCCCATCCAGCACACTGGAATATTAAGAAGGGGAGAGATCAACTACAAGAGTGGAGCAAACGCAGACACCGGAGCGAAGAGGTGAACAAGCGACGTCGAACAATCGAGATGTGAGTGGCGAGTGACCTAGAAAGGGAATGAAGGGCGAAACGAAGTTCCAGCGGAGCTTCTACGCTTCCTCTTCCTCTTCTTCCTCCTCATCGCTCTCAGCATTCTCAAGCCACCCAAGAAAAGGCTGTGCAGCCTGCCGGACCTTCTTGCTAGTTGCCAGATCGACGTATTTCTTGCTGGCCTTGGATCCCCAGTTCTTGAGCACAGCTTCCGTGATCAGGTCTTCTTGGTAACAAGCCATAAGTATCTGGGGAACCTGGGGGACGAGCTTAGGGTGCTCCTTGCCAACGAAGCGTTCAGTGCCACCCAAGAAGGCCTTCTCATGGCGCTCAGAGGTGATCAGCTTCTTCAGCATACTAGCGCGCTTGGGGATCTGCTCGACGATAGAGTCGTCGAAGATGGTCTGGGCAAGTACGGTGAGGGTTTTGTGCTTTGCTTCGAGGCCCAGATCTTTGGCTTTGACGTAGATATCGACATCGTCTAAGTTGTTGACACCTCCCGTTGCTTCGGCAGTGCTGATAACCCAGCTGCCGAGTTGATCGTAAGAGCTGTTGCCGCCACCTTCACCGTCATCATCGTCACCGTCCTCGAATACCAGCTTTTGCTTAAGATCGTCTGGAAGTTCCTTGGCTCGGGCTTTGACTGCTTCTTCAGACACATCGACAGCCCATACGTCGTCCTTGACATCAGGTTTAGCATCTAGTTCTTTAGCTTCGGCATTAATGCGGCGTGTGAGTTCATCGTCGCTGCCAGCTTCAGGAGCGAAATCTCCCTCATCAACATCTGCGTTATCGGAATTACTCTCCCCAGAGGCGTGGCCGTTGCCGTTGCCATTCTGCTCAGCATCTCCATTTTCCTTTGCTTTGGCCCTGCGTGCCTTTCTCTCAGCCTTGTCCGCCTTGTCCTTCTTGCCCTTCTTCGGCTGAGTCTTGAGGATGAAGGAGCTGAGCTTGAGACGAAGGTCTACATCGGAGCGTTGACCACAGGCTTTGCAATCCAAAACGATGTGTCCGTCTTTTATGACGACGTCGGTCTCAGGATTCTTGCACTTCTTGCAAAGAACGAACTTGCTAATGAAGCCATCAAGATAGTCTTGTAGCTTGGAAGCCTCGTGGGCACCGTTGATAATCCAGCGGTCGTCTGCGGGATTGGTGTTGGTCTGCGCACCAAGCTCGAAACCAAAGTACTTGATAACGTCTACGATGTATTTAGCAAACCTGTCACCAAGATAGTGGTGACCGGATGGTACTTACAGGATGGCGGGCGACTCAAGGATTGTGCAACACTGCTCAGGTTGACGATGACAGTCTTGATGCCATTTCCCTTTCCTTCAATCTTGGACAAGAGACGCTCCATTTTGTAACGGTAGAAGGGGTCGGGAACATCCTAGAATAGAAGTTAGGCAACTCCCGGCTTCATGAGAAGTGCGTGTCTTACCCGACGAATATTGAGAGTAGCCATAGTTATTATTTAGATTATGCCAGATTTAGGGAAGATGCTGATTGTTTGTAGCCTCGAACTGAATGGATAGACCGCCAAAGAATACCGAAAAAGACATCCAGCGAGTCCGTAATAGTTGCTGCGAAGCTGCAAGATATACCGATTTAGAGAAGCTCCGAATTAGCCGTTGGACCTTGTAGGAACGCTACAAGGTTTCCGCGGTATGCGAAATGATTGCAGCTTGAGCGGCGGATGGTGTCTGAAGGCGTTGACACGGGGCGAATACATAAAAAGCAGTGTGTCGACAGTGCTTTTCTGCTCTGTGTGGTGTTTTCTGGTGGTGGGCCTAGCTGCAAGAAGGGAAGAAGGCTTAGGGTTGTATGCTAAATACGTTCGAGCTCTTTGATCCTCTGGAGTAGATTCAGTTGCTGCAGTATGTAGGCAAACGCGTGTGTTGCCTTGTTGTGTGTGGGATTTGGAAGATTATTAAGTTCAAGTTGGAAAAGAAAGAATTTTATGAACCGGGCAAATGAACGTTTTTAGCGTGTCCCGTGCAATGACTGCATGACCTCCTTTTTTGTCTTTGTCTTCTCAACTCCTTTTTCCCTACCAGAGCGTTTGAATCTAACATCTCCTTGATCACTATTAAACACGATCAAGGAGACAGACAAATTGTATGTGAATTCCATCAACCGTTTGTTTCTTAATCGAACCACCCGTTCGTTATGAGTGACATCGCCGGCCATCCCGTTTAACCTGAAGCTACATATCATCATCATGCTGTGAAAAAACCAACACACGCTGACCATGAAACCAATACACTCTCATTAGATTTTCCTTCGACTCATCTCTGTCGCCTCGTCCACTTTGGGGGTTTAAGACCTATGTCAAGCACAAGATCTCCCTCTCTGAGCCTCTCTGAGCTTCCTACTTTACTCCAAAACATTTGGGAGGGAGTAATCTTCCATCTTAAATGATATTCAATGTTCCCTTGGTGCATACCCCATATTTCAACGGCTGTTGTCTCTAATATCTACTACGTCCGTTTTGTGTAGAGGGAATCGAAGAGGGCAACCAGTGTATTCTAGCCACAGGGCCAAACTCCACAAATCATGGCTGTCGATTATTATTTGTACCTTGTGACAGACTCTACCCAAGTGATTCTTGGCGACAAAGATCTTGTGAGCGTCGTCCACCAAGCAGTAGCAGGAGGTAAGTTTAAAGAACGTGTTCAGTCATGCGGTAGACTAATCACATCTAGGTGTAACAATCGTACAATATCGCGACAAGACTAGCGAAACAGCAGACTTGATTCGTATAGGAAAGAGGCTTCACGAGGTAACCAAGAAGTTCGATGTACCACTACTCATCAATGATCGCGTCGATGTTGCGCTTGCCGTGGGTGCGGAAGGAGTCCACATTGGGCAAGAAGATATGGGTATGTATATCTTCCATGATTAATATCTAGCCAGAGTGTCTCTCATTGCCGGTAGAAAGGCTTATGGGTAGAATTTTGGGGACAACTGGGACCTTCCGATCATATCTAAAATAACACAGACAATTTCTTGGGCCACGCTGACAATGCTATTAGATCTCGCTACCGCAAGGAAGCTCCTGGGCCCAGATGCTGTTATTGGTGTGACATGTTCCTCTCAGGAGGAAGCTTTCGCAGCAGTCAACGGAGGTGCAGATTACTTAGGCATCGGGACCATGTATGCTACTCCTACGTAAGTGAAGCCCATCTCGAAACGCAATGGAGAATCTATGCTGAGAGTAATCCAGAAAAGACAATGCAAAATCCATCATTGGCCCCGTGGGTACAAAAGCGATCCTGAAAGCAATTTCAGCTATGGATAGAAAAGTATCAACAGTAGCGATTGGCGGCATCAACGCGTCAAACGTGCAGCGAGTCATGTATCAGTCCAAGTCAACGTTCAAGGGGCTTGATGGCATTGCTGTGGTGAGCGCCATCATAGCCGCAGAAGATCCGAAGCAGGCCGCTGCCGACCTGCGGAGGTTGATCGGGAATCCTCCAGCGTTTGCAAAGGGCATTGTGGGCTCAAGGGCCAACCTCGAAACCCTCCTCAAGGAAGTCCCTGAAATCGTCCGAGATGTCGGCGTTAGAACGCCCTTGTGCCACAACATGACCAACCTGGTCGTCCAGAACTTCGCTGCCAATGTTGCTTTAGCAATAGGGGCAAGTCCAATAATGGCCAACTATGGAGAAGAAGCGAAGGACCTTGCAGCTCTAGGCGGCGCACTCGTCGTCAACATGGGTACGGTCACTCCGGAAGGAATCGCCAACTTCGTCAAAGCCATCCAGGCATACAACACAGCCGGCGGTCCGGTTCTATTCGATCCGGTCGGCGCAGGTGCAACCAAAGTCCGTCGAGAGGCCGTCAAATCGCTCATGAGCAGCGGCTACTTCGACCTCATCAAAGGCAACGAGAACGAGATCACCACCGTCCTCGGTGAGAGCGTAATTCAGCAAAAGGGCGTCGACAGCACCAAAAGTGCCACAACAGCCTTGGAAAAGGCCAGACTGGTCAAGAAACTCGCAGCGCGCGAACGCACCATCATCCTCATGACCGGCTCCACCGACTACCTGAGTGATGGCCGCCGTACCTACTCCATCAACAACGGCGACTCCTACCTCGGCCGCATCACCGGCAGCGGCTGCACGCTGGGCACCACCATCGCGGCCTTCCTGGCTGTACATAGAGAAGACAAGCTGCTCGCTGCGCTGGCGGGCACACTCATGTTCGAGGTTGCTTCTGAGCGAGCGGCGAAACGGGAGGATGTGAAGGGGCCTGGGACGTTTGTGCCGGCGTTCTTGGACGAGTTGAATGTGGTTGCGAAGCAGGCGAGTATGAGGAACGTGAATTGGATGAAGGGAGCCAAGGTGGAGGAGCTGGATGTTAGCGAGAGGGTGGGTGGGGGGTGAGAGAGGGGCGGAGGTGAGAGTCGATGAAAGAGGGTTGGTCTGGGGTTGATGTTGGTGGCGAAATCGGTTTCGATTGAAAATACGGAGCAGCTGTTGTAATGGTTAGACGGAAGAAGATGCACCGTTTGCGTAGCTGCGAGGAGGATTCTGTTTCTGAAGTACATATGTACAAATCTGCATAGCAATAGACGTATAGCGCTACTTCAACCATAGCCAACCCACCACAATCCTTACTCCCATCGCATTCACCGACCTTCCCTCCAAATCTCACCCACATCCCACCACCACAACCCCCCCCCCCCCCCCCCCCCTCACCTCACCCTCTCCACCATCGAAATCTCAAACCCCAGCCCCCCCTCCTCCCTCCTTCCCCCGCACCCCTCCTCCCCAACCCACTCCTCCATCTCCTCTCTATTCCTCCGGACCCACCCCCTCACGAGAACATCCCCCCTCCCCCCCCCCGCATCCTCCCCTCCCCCCCCCTCCACATCAAGCGGCAGCACATCCCCCGGAAACCACGTATCGCACTCATACTCCGTGTCGAGCCTCGTCCAGAGAACGCGCTCGCAATTCGGCAGCGCGAGCGCGGAGGCGTAGAGCTGGGCGCCGCCGATGATGAAAGTGCGGGCGAGGGTGAAGTCCGGTGCGGATGGTGGATGATGGTAGGTGGTGTGCGATCCTGGTGGTTCTGGTGGTGATGTCGTTGCTTGTGTAGTAGTAGACGGCGACGATTCCGAATGCGCCTGCAACCACGTCAACGCCTCCTGCAACCCCCGCACCCTCTTCACCACCCCCTTCCCTTCCCCCTCCCCCTCCAACCCCAGCCCCCCCACCGTCCTACTCACAACCACATTGACCCGCCCCCCCAACGGCCGCAACCTCCTCGGTATACTCTCCCACGTCGTCCTGCCCATGACCACCGCATTCATCCTCTTCCTCCCCTCGCCACGCCCGTCTTTTGTTGCGTGGGTGCTAGAGTCGGGTTTTGTGGGTGCGGGGAGAGTGGGGAGGCGTTTTGTGACGCGGGCGAAGAAGGCGAGGTCGGGTTTTAGGGGGGGCCAGGGGAGGGAGCCGCGGAGGCCGATGCCGAGGGTGGGGGTTGTGGCGACGATGAGGGTGAGGGACGGGAGGTGGGGGGGCATGGTCGTGGTGGTGGGGGAAGGGGGAGGGGAAGGGGAAGGGTCCATTGTTTGAGGCGGTGTGGTGTGGGGAAGGGTTGAAAACGAGGGGAGCAATTTTCGGTTATGTGCACATTCGGCACTAGGGTTGGAAAGATGATGAAGGGGTCAGGAGAGAACGATGTAGATATATGATATCATAGATTCCTAGAGCAATGTCTCGCCCAGGTTACAACAAGCCAACGTTGCACCACCGTACGCCTTTTCCCTCATCACGAAAACCCTTTGAAATCCCATCAATTCTTCCTCGTCTACCTTAGTCTTTCTTGTCTCCATTCGCGCCATCACCTCCCCCCAACCTCCTCAACGCCGCCGCAACCTCCACTGCATACTGATCAGCCCTTTTCTCCGCCTCGCTCGCTCCTACGGTCTGCAATTTTCCGAAGAGCCATGACTCTTTTAGAACTCGTGTGAGGGAGAGGATATCTTCAGCTGCACGGACCTAGATAATCGAGGTTTAGTGGGAAGAGCATTGGTGGAGTTGGGGGACTTTTTGATTGTGTGACGACGGTTGCACCCAACAATAAAGAGTTTGGTACTTGTCTGCATGGGACTCTAGACATGCGTTTTCAAATGGAAATAGAAAAGCAGGATAGTGCCATAGAATTTGTCTTGCTTGGGAAATGATAGTCTGTACAAACCGCAGGGACCGTTCACACACATACCAAAGCAGCCGTCTCAACCTCCATCTGATACGCACCCACTGCCGTCGCACTGCGGTCTTGCTTATCAATCTAGTACTCGTCCCCCAATATGTCAGTAAACGCACGTAGACAATCGAGCATCTACTCCCAGAAACCAGATCCTACCTCTTGACTCCATCCCCGAATCGCAGGAAATGTGCAGCGTATGAGAAAAGAGACAAATTCTTCCTCGACCCCTCTACAAGCAAAGAACATCAGATGGGGAAACAATCGAGCCAAGAAAAGAGTCTCTCACAGGCGCTAAAGCAATGATATTTTCAAAGCGGCGGAGCAGCTGGGCGACATCGGCGCCTGCGCGGTCTATAGTCGTAGTTAGACAAGATCTTAAACTCTGTCCCGAATACCGTGTTTGATAGGAGCAGCTTGTACCTAGCAGAGCGCCAGAGGTGGGTTGAGTGGAGTCCATGATAACCGAAAAAGATAGCGAACGGCTCTACAGTGCTCAAGTACGAGCGGCAGAGGATGTACGAGTACACATTGATTGAGGTGTCTCGAAACTTCACCAGGCCGGTCAACAGTGAAACATCATTCTTGCAGCTGCACTCAACACCTAGGTCCTTTGCTGAACTTCACCAAGGTTGATGAGTGATGACCAACGCAAGGGAATCGTCAGCAAAACAATCTCTTTCTCAACCCTGCTTAAAAGGCTGCTTTTCTACATCAACCACCACATATAGAATAGTTGTGGATCAACCAGACAAACTATCATGTCATGTGGAACATCTAGGAGTTGCTCAAAGTTTTGTTAAGACTATCTAAGTCAGTGGCCGTGCAAAGAGCAGGCTGTAGCAGGTATCATTGCAAGACCGTTCTCATCATCACATCAATCTTCCGCAGTACGAGGACGTCCGAATCTAGTAGTTGTTGCTGCTGTCGTCGGAACCACCCCCAGCCTGGTTACGTTTCTCTGCACCCTTCTGCTCCATCTTCTCGTTTTTGAACATACCGCCAGCTTTCTCCATGAGCTTACCCATGGTAGAGTCTGGTGTTACAGTTAGCTGTCTGGTTATTTTGAAGGTACAATGAGCTCCGTGTTCACTTACCACCTCCAGATTCGCCAGACGTCTTGCCGGTAGTGCCAGATCCATAGGAGTCACTGCCCATTCCACTGCTGGTATTACCAGATCCGTAGGTGTCGCTGCCCATGCCGCTGCGGGTGTTGCCGGATTCATATGAGTCGCTACCCATGCCACCGCTGGTGTTTCCGGACTAGAAAACTGTCAGCAAAAGATTCTATAGTGATTGCAACGAAATCGACTTGCGCCATAAGTGTCAGAGCCTCCGCTCGTACCACCTGTTCGGCCAGATGACTACATTCAAGCTCAGTACCATTATACAAGATCTGAATACGGGTCTTACTTACGCCATAGGTATCACTGCCCATGCCAGTGCTGGTCTGGCCAGATCCGTAAGAGTCATCACCCATGCCGGAGCCACCCATTCCGCCAGTACGGCCACCCATGCCGGAGCCAGTGTTGCTCTGTGATTCGAAATTAGCAAGGGTGGAAAAACTAGCAGGGACTTGAATACATACACCGTACGAGTCGTCCCCCATGCCGGAGCCACTCATTCCACCAGTTCGGCCACCCATGCCGGAGCCAGTGTTACTCTGAGACTTGAGATTAGCGATGATCCGAAACATAGGGATTTGAATACGTACCCCGTACGAATCGTCTCCCATACCGGAGCCACCCGTTCCACCAGTTCGGCCACCCATGCCGGAGCCAGTATTGCTCTTGCAATCGATGTCAGCAAGATTAGGAAGGATTGCAGCCAGTTAAAGACCTACACCGTAAGAGTCGTCCCCCATACCAGAACCACCCATTCCACCGGTGCGGCCGCCCGTACCAGAGCGGGTGTTACCCTAACGTTGGAGGTGAGCATGGGCAGGGACTTGCGGGGTCAGTTTGACGTGGACATACACCGTAGCCTGATGAGGTGTTGTCGTCGTCGTAGTTAGACATGCTTGCTTGTGTGTTAGGTTGTGTTGTGATGATGTTAGAAGGACTAGGTAGGATTTCTGTTGAGAGTGCGTTTGTTTCTGTGTATTGATTTCGGTTGTGTAAGGTAAGGTAGATTGAAAGAAGATGGGGGGGAGGTTGTGGAAGGAATTTATGCTCGAGGGGAAGTAGTAAGTTACGCCTAGTCTGATTGGATGAAAGTAAAGTTGGAAGGCACGATAAACGTTAAGTGAGTGATTTCTGGTTTCTGGTTTCTGGTTTCTGGCTTCACTCTTTCCCCCCTCTATGGCTGCGTCATTTGATGCGGGGCAGTGATACCTAGGTACTCTACTTTGATCAGACACCTTGCCATCCACGGCGTTTTGTTGCCGTCGGCCTGTAAGCTTCCCGATCCCGCGCGAATTTCTTGCCCGCCCCTTTGAAAGTCAGAGCCTGATTGATGTGTGATACCGAACACCCTCACGGTTTAGTGGAACCTGCACCAGCTGAATACGATTTAGTGTAGCCAGACCGCTTGAAAGTATCACGGTTTGGCTTCCTCGCCAATGCAACATCAAGACATTCAAGACGCACTTGGGAAAGCCCGGTTCATGCAAGGGTCCAATGGACCAGAGATGGATGATGCAGGAGTCAGGACCAGATCTGCAGCGGCTAGAGTATAAGATCAACGAACGTACTTGCTCTGTGAGACCGTCAGCACCAAGGAATCCCACACGCCTTTCATTGCCTCTGAGTACTCACCATGAAGCGCTTGTGGAAATCCGAGCGAAGTAGATCCTAAACGAGCCAGTCAGTAGGGTCCTAAGAGAGAGAAAGAAGCGACTTAGTACATTTACAAACTCTTTTTTCCCCTTGTTCTCCGTGCCTCTAGCCTGGTTCCTAAAAACCACATCGTCGTCCCACCTACATGAGACGTTAGCTGGGTCTGGTGACTCGTACGGGGTTACTCGCGTACCTCCGCTTGACCTCAGTATCCTTCGTAGGGTTTAACAGAGGATTGCCAAGGGCGATGTCGTGTTCTCGCTTATCTTGCTCTACCTCTGCCTTCTCTCGGTCCTGAAATTGGTGACCCTGTCAGTTATTTGACCAAAGCTATTGTGATATGCCTCGGTTGCCGACCTCTTTCTCTTTCTGCTCTGCTCGTTCCCGTTTTATCTTTTCAAGCTCCCGGAGTAGCTCTGCAGTCTCATCTTCCTCGTCATCGCTGGCAAGAGATTATTAGTTCCGTGTACCATCTCAAAAAGCGTAATCTTGGAGTCAGACCTATCCTCCTCACTACTATCATTCTCGGCATCGTCCGAATCCGCATCAATATCCCTCGTCTCTTCCAACACCCGTCGTCGCTTAGCCTGTAGGTCTTCTTCAGCATCACCGGTCTGTCTCGGACCAGCTTCCAGCTGCCTTTTACTAGGCGCAACAGGCTTGGCCTCAGTGATTGTTGCTCTATCAGACGGGTTCTTCTTCGAGAAGTGTGTAGCTTCTGCTTCTAGGAGCTGGGATCTCAGATCTCTAATTTGAGGGTCTGCATCTCCGCCTTGGCCCGGTTGTCTATTCCCTATTAGCGGACGTCCTGCCCTTTGTAGTAGGCAATTGATATACCGAGTCTTAAGCTGAGTGTGTGCTGGTAGTAGTCGTTGATGGTATGCCACACCACGCTGGGCGTCTTTTCCCCGAGCCTATGATAATCAGCCATGTACGAATCTATGGACTTCGACGATGGCTTACAGGATCGAACGTGGGTCTATGTGCTGTTCGATGATCAGTGAGAGGCCTCTTGTCGTAAAATCAAGTACATACCGGTAGTCATAATTGCTTGCGGTAGAATTCAAAGAAATGGTGGTCATGTTCAGTACGACCTTCTAAGGGCCGAAATTGTAGCTGTCGATCATTGCGCTAGTTCTACGTAGTCGGCCAAAATGACTGTTCCGCACTCAAAGGGGGGGGGGGGGGGGGGGGGTCAAGATTATTATAAAAAA